>JABLTK010042409.1_pt1 | contig 33620 bp, 28 predicted proteins | sample 7160131 | NCBI WGS metagenome assembly JABLTK01 (sample SAMN14651221, study PRJNA627086) | human gut metagenome | isolation source: feces | host: Homo sapiens
ACCGTATCGGTCAGCGTAACTTTATCGAGCGGATCGACTTCTTTTTCTCCCTCAACGGTGGCCTTCGTACCGATTTCAATCGGCTTGTTATGGAAGCTTACAGAAGCAATTTCGCCTTCGCTGAGTTCTACGGTCTGCGAGTCGGGAAGCTGATAGCCGAAAGTTTCCTCTGTATCAAGTTCTTCGACCTTGTACTGATACTTAGTCGCGCCGTCTTTGTCCGCGTAAATCGGAAGTGTTTCGGTAAGAATTTCGCCTGCGGCATTCGTTACATACTCTGCGGAATAGCTATCCTCAAGGCGCGTCACGCGGAACTTAATGCCTTCGATTACGCCATCCTCGGAAGTCTTTACGATTTTGAGCTGTGCATTTTTCTGTACGTTGACAAGATCATAGCTGTAAACCTTGCCATCCTCGGAGATTGAAACATCAAAATCGGCTACAAGCTGACGACCGTTGCCGCCCTTGCTCTGGTGCACGACGTATGTGCCGTAAGGTAAATCCTTTGTGGTTGCCATGCCATCCGCGCCGGTGGTGATATGGTCGCGCTCGGTCTCTTTGGCTGCATCGAAGCTGCCCGCAGATTTGAGGTATACGTCAAACTCCGCGCCCTGCTCATCGGCAGGTTCATCAAGGGTTTCGTACTGTTTATGCAGCGCAATCTGGCCTTTCATGACTTCTTCGGTAAAATCTTCTGGAATTAAATCATATTCCAGTTCTTTGGTATCGGTTGTTGTGATGTATGTATGAACTTTGCTGTCTAACTTATAACCCAGTGGAACGCCGATTTCCTCGACGGTTACTAAAACGCCGATGGGAATGTTTCTGAGTACTGCCTGTCCTGATTTGTTCGTTGTTACGATGTTTTCAATTTTTTCATCGTTATTCGTATAGGTTATACGGTACTGAGCCCCTTCTAATGTTGCGTCGCCTTGCGGAACATTAGAATTTGTATCTGCATCTTTTTTTCTTACGGTAAGGCGAATTTTTGTAGGGTCATCCACAACATCAAGATTGGCACTCTTACCATTGATACTGAACCTGTGTACGTTTTTATCTAATGTGTATCCTAACGGGGCCACCTGCTCAATCGTTACGTAGTCACCATTTTCAAGCTTACGAGAAAGTGTTGCCTTGCCGTTTGCGTCTGTCGTGAACGTTGCAATAACGGGGTCATTTGCGTAGTCGTGATTGGGATTTACATACGCTTTATAAACGTTGTAAACAGCACCTTCGAGCGAATAATTTGCGTTGCCGTTTGTGATTTTTACATCGGCGCTGGTTTTGGTCAGTGTCACCGTATATTTCGGCTTTTCGCCCTTTATCTTGATATATGCCATGGTCTGCGTTGTGCCCGGGCAAGTCGCCTGATGCTGAATATTGGCCTGCTGGTCTCTGTCCTCCCAAACGGCGATGCTGTTTTTATCGCCGACGGTGTAGCCTGCACCGATAATCGTGGTCTCTTGCTCCGGCAGCGTGCTCGTAGATATTGTCAGCGTATTACCGTTACGAGAAATATCAAAGCCTGCTTTTTGAAAATCAAATAAATCCAGCACGCCGTTGGTATCGGTAACGGTGGCCGTATATTTGCCATTCACAAGCTGCAAAGCGATTTCCTGTGCATCGCTGCCGTCGCTGCTTTTGCCTGCAAAGGACGGGACGATTTCCGACCGCAAAAGACGATCTTTAAGCTCTGCGTAGTAACTGCGTACAACAGAACCGTTATACGCCAGATTTGCCATGCGCTCAACATCGGTATCGATGCCAGTACCCCAAGACCAGTTTGTACCGTCTACGGTAATATAGCCTTCGGACGCCAGCCAAACAAGATGCTGTGTGACCATCATTTTGGCGGTTTCGGCGCTGTACCAACCGTTATTGCCGTCCTGCAAAGAATTTATGTTGTTAAAGCCGTAAGCCACGATGCGGCGCATAGCTTCAGTCATGCCATAATTGTCTCTTTGCACGTATGCTCCGTTGTTCACACGACCCTTACCGTGCTGCAAACAGTAGGCCGGGTAACTTACACCGTTTCGGTAGATGTCATACAGTGGAAATTCGCCAAGATCATAAAGATAATTTGAACTGAAATTACCGTTGATGCCTACCGTGCGGTAACGCGTAATTGCCTCATCGCCGAGCGCCAGTAAACTGATTTCATCCTCCGGGTTTGGCGTGGGGGAAGCAGTGGGTTCAGCCGTTGCTTCCGGCTCTGCACTGACCTCCGATTCAGTCGGTTCCTCTGTTGCCTCCGGTGAGGGCTCTGCTGTCGGTTCAGCCGAGGGGGTTGTGCTCGCCTCCGGCGTCGCGGTCGGTTCTGCCGTGATTTCCGGTTTAGGTTCTGCATCCGGCTCCGTGTCCGGCGCAGCTTCTTCAACAACTGTTTCGACTGTAACCGGTGCAGCTGCCTCATCGGCAAGAGCGCTCATCGGTACGGCGCTGAAAATCAGCAGCGTTGCAAGCAGACACGCAAGAGACTTTTTGAGCTTCTTTTTCATTTTTTTGCTTCCTTTCAAAGATTTTTCTATATGAAAAAAGCCGCATATAAAATGACACGGCTTGAATTTGAGCAGTAAAAAAGCACTCAATGTAAAATCGAGTGCTTTAGCCTGATCTATTAACTTTTATCTGTATTCCCAATGTCCGATTTCTTCTTGTGCGGGTGTATCTACAACCCAATATTTCTCTCCTGTATAATGCTTGTACGGTTCTCCGCTCACCATGGAGTAACCACCATGGTAGTTATTTCCGTCCTCATCCCAGTTAGCATCTGAATGAGCCCAGAAAGCATCCGTCGTTGCAAACTGAGCTCCACATCCATTGCATTGATAAACCCAATCGCTGCCCATCCAGTAGTCATCTTCCCAATGCCCGACTTCTTCTTGAGCAGGTACGTCCACGACCCAGACCTTTTCCTTGGGCTTCGGCGTCGCGGTGGGAACCGCCGTTGGTGCTGCGGTAGGAGCTGCCGTAGGCTTGGCTGTGGGAGCTGCGGTGGGTGCAGCTGTCGGCTTCGCAGTCGGTGCGGCTGTAGGTCTGGCCGCACTGCCGGAAGGCTTGCTGTTGGAAGTATTGGAGCTGCTCGGTTTTGCGGTTGCTGCCGATTTCGGTGTAGCCGTCGCGCTCGCTTTACCTGCCGTGCTGCTTTCGGTTTTACTCTCCGGTTTCGGCGTTGCGGTAGGCTTGACCGTTGCCGCAGCACCGGCAGAGGGAGTAGCCGTAGGCTTCGCCGATGCACTCGGCTTGGCGCTGCTTGCGGCCGTGGAGCTTGTGTTCGAAACCGGCTTGCTGCTCACTGCACTGGATGCAGAGCTTTCAACGCCGGTATCCGCTGTACTGTTGCCCGCACACGCCGCCATGGTAAGCATCAATGCTGCTGTCATTAAAATAGCTGTGATTTTTCTTTTCATAGTCTTCACTCCCTGTTTAGTTTGATTATAATAAATGAGAAAAAATAAATCAAGTGCAAAACCGGCAACATTGCCGCTTTTCGCGCTTGACAAAACTTCAAAAGCGTCTATAATTAGAAATAGAAAGAGTGCTGCCGATGAACGGTTAGCCCTCAGTATTACTCAAAGAAGTTGAGCCGAATCCTTAGGCGAGGGCGGCTCACTTCTTTTTATGTTCGCGTTTACGAAATAGTTCGATGAGTGCGATAATGACGAGTGCCAACTGACACAGATCACTAAAGTTCAGCTCGAGCTTCATAAGCGTCATCCCTCTCTCCGTACTGGATTGAGGGATATTTTCATATCCAAGAAATGTTCCCTCGTACGGTGCAGAAAATCTGCATCTGAGGGCTGAACCGTCCACCGTTATGGCAGCACCCGAACCGCATATTGCAGTTCGCTTTCATTCTACCAGAAATCACCTTATATGGCAATGTTTTTATTCGACACTCACGGCCACCAGTTTGCAGTTTAGTGCGGCTGCTATCCGCAGCAGTGCTCGGAGCTGCACCATGTGCTTTTTCTGCTCCATGAGTGCAACCTCCGTCCACGAAACTCCGGCGACAGAAGCTAATTCGCGCTGCGATATTTTAAGCGCACGCCGCTGTAAGATCAGGCTATCAATCAGCTCTATATAAGCGTTTGGCATTCTATCACTTCCTTTCAGAACCGGCAATGTTGCCGGTTTTCTTTTTTTGTCTGCGGCGGATTAGCAAGATCAACAGCAGCAACAGCATCGCCGCAAAGGAAGTTATGAGGCCGATCACAAGCCCTTGCTCATATCTCTCTATCCACGTGCTCGCTGCTGGTTCTACTTTATCTTCAACCTCCGCTATGGCTTCTTCGGCCATATCCACCCGGTGGCCGCGCACAAGCAATCTGTGCGTATTCACGCCATACGGTGTGCAGGTGAGCAATGTGACGTAATCTTGCTGCGTATCGATACGGATCAAATCAATGTCTGTGGGCTCCACCACTGCGATGTTGTCCACTTCGTAAGCTAATTTCTGGTTGCACACCGTAATGATGAATATGTCTCCAATCTCAAGCTTATCAAGGTCGGTAAAAAGCTTTGCGCTTGCCATGCCGGAGTGTGCGGAGATCACGGCGTGCGTGCCCACGCCGCCCACCGGCAGCGACGTGCCTTCCATGTGACCCGCGCCCTTTTCCATCGCAGCGCCGGTCGTGCCGTGATATATGGGTAAATCTATGTTAATGGCCGGTATCTCGATGTAGCCCATGATGCCGTTATTGGCAAGGTTCAGAAGATCTTCGTATGGCGGCAAGCTTTCCTTTATCTTATCGACATCTTCAATTTGCACGGTAGAGATTGTTTTGTTATACTCCCGTGCTGCCGCCAACGCTGCATCGATTTCCGAGGTGTCGAGCTGCTCGAGCTTTTCCTCATACTCTACTTGCACAAGCGATTGTGCGTGCTCATTGTTGATCGATGCAATTAGCGGGTACGCAGCTGCGCCCGCGCCGAGCAGGATCACAAGCACAAAGCAGATAATGATGATGGTGTTTTTTCGTTTGCTCATCGTTTAACCCCTCCAATCTTTTTGGCGACTACAATCAGTCTGCCGTTATCGCTGCTGTATTCGCATGTCGATAGAGTAACTAATTTATCTCCGTATTCAGCGTCAATGCCCGTATCATATAAGGCACGCTGCTTACATTCCTGTACGTATGTGCCGAAGATCAGCTCGTTGTTTTCCACGTAGTTATAATATTGAAAACTGTCTGCTTGATAGGTCGTCGTAACAACCACGGCCATGATCTCGTACAGTCCCAGTTCATCCAAGGTGTCAAAGCGCACGTATTTGTGCTGCTCGAAGAATGCCTTCTTTTTATAAAGCTCAAGGTCGCTGAACATCCCACCGTCGAGCATGTGGTGGCCGTAGATTATCAAGTTATCGCACGTGCGTATGTCGCAGTTTTCCTGCAAATACGGCGTGCCTAAATTGCTGTACGCTTTCTCAAAGTTTCGGCGCAGATAAAAATTCGGATTATTCGGCGATTGCATCACCGGGTAATTGATCTCTGTGCCCGGTACGCGTATCCAGCCTACAAAGTCTGAGTTATAACTGTGCAGCTCGCGGTATACTTCAAGCAACTGTACCACGCGTTTATCCTCTGCATTGCCGATTTGCTCTAAATCTCCCAACTCACTTTCAGCTGCGTCCACCTTTTCGGCTATGGTTGCAAACAGCTCCTTCTGCTCTGCTTTCTGTTGCCAGTTATGGATGAGCAGATACGCGCAAAATCCCGCGACGCACAGCAGTAAAATCGCGATGATGATGGCTATGACCTGCGCACCTTTGTACGTTCGCTTTTGGGGCATGTTTTCACCTTCTTCAATTTTTCCTTTTCACCCAAAGCCTACACACAATGTTGCAGGCTTTGGGTGGGGCTCAGTGCTGTCACTGAGCCCTCCCTGCGAGGTAAACCTAATTCAAAATTTTGGTGTACTCTTACTTATCTTCCTGCTCTTTTCTTCTCTTGAAAACCAAGAAGAAAATAAATGCAGAAGTGCCGAGGCAAGCAACCAGTACGCCGCCGATAGCAAGCGCCTGCGTACCTCTATCACCGGTCATCGGAGTAATGAAAACTCTTGTGTTCACAACTGTCAATGGCGCAATTGCGTTGGTAGAATCAGTATCCATCTCATCGTCGAGCATTGTGACGTCGTTGCCGTCAACCGTTGCAGATGCAGTCTGATAGTTATGTGCGAGCTGCGTCTGTGGGATGTTCGCGAGGTGCAGATCGAGGTCGCCATCGAAGTTATAACGCGGGTCATTCTGCACGACGCCGAGTGTATCTTTGCTGTAAATGTCGCACGGACGGTTTGCATCATCGACGGACGTAATCGTTACGTCGATGTTATTCTTGAGCAACGTGTAACCGTTTGCAGTCTCGAGCTCTGTCCAGATGTACTGGTCGTCTTCGACGCCCTTGAGGATAAGCTGGCCCTTTTTGCCATTCCAATCGACAGGGTGCATTGCTGTTGCGGCGGTTTCACTGGTCGTATGGCCGGTCACATACCAGATGCCCTCAGCCTCATTAAGCTGTGCAATTACATAGTAGCCATCGGATGCGTTCTGCGCCTTAAAGAGGACGTTATCGAACATCGTCTGTTCTTCTTTGCCATCACTAAAGGTCTTCGTGATGTCAATCGCGTATGTATAAACATGCGCGTCGTCGATGAGCGTGTCGTAGTAGGTGTCATTGGTACGCTTCCAAGTCAACACGACTTCGTTCTCGTTGCCGGAATCGCCGTAAACAAGGCTTTCATCGGAATTGAGCTTTGCGTCATAACGGATGCGAAGGGTATAGTTGGAATAACCGGCATAGAGCTCGCCGTTGTCGTTGTCGTAAGCTGTGTTGGCCGTGTTGATCTCAGCAAGGCCGTCAGCAGTCATGGAGATCGTCATCGTATGCGTACCGTCGTTGTTTTCTTCGCGTGTGACCTTAAATTTGCCGTCTGCCTGTTTCCATGTAGTTACCTTGTTGGTGCAGGCTTCATCGGTGAAGAATTCGAGTGTAACGCTGTTCGCACCGCCTACATAAGAGAGGCCGCGAGCGAGAACATCACGGAAAGTATATTCGCTGATGTTGGTTGCTGCAGACGTGATCGTCGGCAGCGTGCTGATGATCTGATACTCAATCGTATCGCCTGCGGATGCCGTTGCATTGTGCTTAAAGCCATCGGTGATAACATCGGACGCGTTATTTTTACCGGTGTCCTTAACAGCTTCACGTACAGTTTTTTCAAGTGTTACGATACCAGTTTCGTTTTTCGGATAAAGAACAACATTGTAGTTCCAGTCGTGGCCGCCGGTCGTAATCTGGTTGCCAGAACCGTCTGCCATACCACCATCAACCGTGGTCATGGGCAGCGAGACGAAGCACGGATTTGTCGTGCCTGTCACCATTTCCGGCGTGCGGGTTTCAACCAGCAGGTAGAGACCTACGGGGAGGCCCGTTACATTGCTGTAGCCGTCCTCATTAGTCTCGGGCATTGCCGTACCGCCGTTGTTTTTAACGTAGGATTCGAGAGAGTTTTTTACGGTTGTGGAATTGGCCTCAAGTGCAGCTTTAAGTGCTGCACTAAGCTTATCCGACTGGTAGTACCACTTGCTCGAGTCAAGCGCATTGTTGGCATTTTCATAGCTGTTTTTGCCGTCTGCAAGGCCGATAGCAGCGAGCATATCTGCGCCTTTCACTCTATCGATTGCATACAGCACCTCGATGTGGCTGTCGGTGCGACCGCCGTCCTTTGCAGACTCAGAAAACTGCGTGATGTCCGCAATTTTGAGGTATGTGTATTCGACACCTTTGATCGCGTAACCGTTGCTTGCCTGTCCATTACCGAGAGCAGAAGATGCACTGTTCGCACCGGTACGTGTTGTGCGGCCAAGAACCTCATTTACACGAGCATCATACTGACCGGTGGAAACGTAGCTGCCTTCGTTCCACACGCCATCCTTTTTGGCATTTGTAAAGTCGTACTTATAAATAGACAGCTGTGCCTTTGCGTCCATATCGATGGTAGCTTTATCGATAGTAGCCGCCGAGGCCGAGACCAGAGAGGTGCAGGCCAGAGCTGCTGCTAAAGCCAAAGCACCAATGCGAGAGATTAACTTGGATTTTGCCATTTTTCTACATTCCTTTCATTTTATTTTTTTATGTTCTAAGAGAGTGTAGATGCTCTCTTAAAATAACTTTTTCTTCCACAGCCATGCTGCAAGGCAGGACACGGAAATCAGTGCGAGAGCAATGCCCACCGGCACGCTCATCATGCCATTGCCGCCGGAGGACGGTAATGTAAAACTTTGATTGTTGACCGCTGTAACAACCACATCGACGATTTCTGTTCCGTCGTCGAGCACCTGCGGTAAGCTGCCGATAAACATCGGCGCTGCGAGCAGAGTGTTGCCGGACTTAGTGGCGGTTTCTGTCAGTCGGTAAAGGATCGTCACAGTCTGATTATTGATCTGAAGCCCATTAAAGGTAGCGACGCCGTTTTCATCGGTCTCCAAAGCGCCGTCAACGACTGCACTTGTGCAACCGCCGATGGAAGGCTTGCTGTCTTCCGCTCTGGCTTCCACCGGTGCCCAAGTCGCGCCATCGTCAGTGCTGTACTCGAGCGTAAACTCTACGCCCGGCATGGCGTTGCCATCGGCATCAATCTTTTTAGCTGTAATGGAGCCAACGCTCGGAGTGTTTTCCTGCGTGACTTCTACGACCTGCTCATCGTACTCGATTGCAAAGTCATGCACGGTATCATCAAGTTCATAACCCTTCGGAGCCATCACCTCTGACCAGTGGTATTGTCCGTAAAGGATCGAGTCTACCTTGATTTTTCCGTCCGGCCCGGAAGTTTCGGTTGCAATTACATTGTTGTTATCGTCTGTAATCTCAAACTTCGCGCCTTCGAGCGGCGTCACACCGTCGTGGTCTACTTTAAGGATTTCAAGCGTGCCGCGTGCAATTTGGTTGTAAAAGCGAACCTCTGCCGTCTGCCCATAGGTAAGTGTTATCGTCTGTGCATCCGGCGTGCGATATTTATCCGGCACGTTGATTTCTTCGACCTTGTACTCATACAGTTGCGTTGCATCTGCATCGACGTACACAGGCATCTGATCTGTAATGATCTCACCGGCCGCATTGGTGGTATACGTTTTGCTATACCCATCCGCAAGCCGTGTGACCTTGAATGTAAAACCGGCAACATTGCCGTCTTCGGAGGTCTTCACGATTTTGAGCGGCGCATACTTGAGCTCGTTTGTGAGCGTCATCTCATACGTTTTGCCGTTTTCGTGGACGTCAACATCCATGTCTTTAAACTCACGGCCCGGCACACCTTTAACCTGATGCAGCGTATACGTGCCGTAGGGCAGGTCTTTGGTGATCGACTTGCCGTCTGCCCCGGTCACAAGATAATCTCGTTCTGTGTCTTTTGCGTTGGCATAGCTACCGGCAGATTTGAGATACACCTGATATTCAGCGCCCTGCTCAAGCTGTGCATCCGCACCGAGCATTTCAATCTGTTTGGTGATCTGGATGTGTCCTTTAAAGACATCTTCGGTGAAATCTTCGGGTTCCATTTCGTATACGGCAGAAGTTACTTTGTCCGACGTAACATTGTACGTATGCACCGTTGAATCAAGCTTGTAGCCGACCGGAGCTGAGATTTCCTGAATTTTTATCTCGCCCAAAGGCACGTTGGTAAAATAGAGAATTCCTGAACTATTGGTCGTTTTTTGAACGGTTTTATCTACACCGTTTTCTTTATACGTAATTGCGTATACAGCACCCGCAAGTGATGCGTTACCAACAGCTACATTTGTGTTAGTTCCAGAATCTTTCTTTTTTACCATGATCTTGACATATTGTGGGTCATCCACAACATCCATTGTTGCCGAGTTGTAAGCAAGATAGAACGAATGTGGCGTCGTATCTTTTACATATCCGGGAGGCGGAGTTCGTTCCAAAATTGTATATGTTCTATTTGGGTATAATTTGCGGCTTAACGTCGCAACGCCCGCCGAGTTAGTTGTGAACGATGCAACCGGCGTACCCGTAGCAGAATTACCTTCGTACACATCGTACACAGCTCCGGCAAGACTGTAATTGCTGTTACCTGCCGTGATCGACGTGTTAGCACTCGTTTTGGTTAGTGTCACCGTCTTAATCAAAGGCACATCGCTGACATTCAGAGTCGCGTCAGCATTGTTGATCCTAACGGTATGCCTTGTCGTGTCCAAAGCATACCCCGGAGGAGCCTTAGATTCCACGGCGGTATATGTGCCGTTTTTGAGTTTCACATTTGAAGTGCCCTTGCCAGACGAATCTGTGGTGATGGATGCAACTTCCGTGCCTGAACTGTTATAGATTTTATACACTGCTCCGGCGAGGCTATACCCACTGTCGCCGTTTGTGATTGAGACATTGGCACTCGTCTTTGTGAGGTTGATATTGTACTCATAGATAATCGGTGTATCGGAGACATTGAGTGTCTTATTACCGTCCATCGTTACTGTATGAGTTTCATTATCAACGGAGAATCCTTTCGGTGCGGTCTTCTCCTTTACGCTCACTGTTCCCGCAGGCACAACAAGACTCGCCGATCCTGACGAGTTAGTTGTAAGCGTACCAAGTAATGCATTCGATGTTACTGTTGGAGTATAAATAGTTTGCGTAGTTTTATTCGTAAGATATGTCGATGAAGCATATCCTGTATAGGTCGTACCGTTTGAATGGGTATATTCAACCCTATACCACGATCCTGATGTGCTAAGATACTTTACGCTTGCTCCATTGGTCATGGTTATCAACACAGAACTGCTTGTATTGGCAGAGCTACGCAAATTAAGGCCACCACTTGCATTTACGGTGTAATACGTGACTGTTGAGGTTGTATAAGTGGTTTTGTTACCGTAAACTTCGTACACTGCACCAGACAAGCTGTAATTGCTGTTATTGTTTGTCAACGAGGGATTAGAGCTTGTCTTATTGAGCGTCAGTGTATATTCAGACGGTGCGTACTTAATAACCACGTAATAAGAAGGGCTGGTCTTAGGTGTTATGGTCGAAATATGGTTATTGGAACCAAAACTATGCCACATATTATCTTCGCTGGAGGAGTTTCCCCAGAAAAAGCCAATATGCGTATCTCGGTCACTGGCCGATGCTGTTGTCGGCAACATTAAAATAATGTCACCTTTTTCAAGCACACCAGACGAAAGCATATCGCTCTTTGACTGGAATGCATATGACTTAAGATCACCGTTTGCAATCCAGAAGCAATAGTTTGATGCACCTGCCAAAAGGTTTCGGCTTTTATACGAGCTGTACCAATCTGCAGAACGACCACCGACCGCCTTAGTCATAAGCCCCTGAACCGAGCTCGCAGGCAACGCAGTATGATTATTCAAGTCAGACGTACCCGCATTTAACCCCAATTTACAAAGCACATAGCTGACAAAGCCAGCACAGTTCATACCCACGCTGCCATTGTAGCTTGTATCTCCTTTAGGAGACTGGCTATCCCCGCCTACATATGTAGTACCCAAATAGTAGTTATCACTTTGATGCGAAGTAAGTTCAGCTACAACTTTGTCTCTTGTTACTCCGTAATCAGATATTGTTTTCGTCCCATTAGGTCGATTAAGATACTGATTGACCCAACTCCATGTGTAATCATCCAGTAGCGTGGATACTCCGTATTCTAATACCGGTTCAGGGTTTTCCTTTTTACCAGTCTCACTCATGACCTCAAAGTGCAAATGTGGGCCAGTAGAATTGCCAGTGCTGCCGACGCGCCCGATGCGCTGCCCACGCACGACTTTTTCGCCTTGCTGCACGTTAATTTCAGATAGATGTGCATACAGTGTGGTATTTCCATCTGGATGTTCAATCTGAATCATGTGCCCGTAGCTCATCATGCCGGTGGTGTCATACGATCCGTCCCAAATCTGCACATAAGTTACAGTGCCTTCTTCGGCTGCCACCACAGCAGAACCAGTAACAGCAGCTATATCCCAAGCTTTGTGTTGCTCACTGTATTCCTGCGTAATTTCGTCGCCGTCGGGAACTGGGAACAGGTAAAGTCCGCCGGTCTCATAGTCCGTTAAGACCTCGTGCTCAAGCTTTATTGGGTTTGTAACCGGCTGCGGTGACGGCGTAGGCGTCGGCGTTACAGTAGGGGATGCGCTCGGTAAAGCGGGCGTAGGAGATGCGGCAGCACTCGGCTCCGGCGTGCTCGTCGGCGTTGCGGTAACTTCGGGTGCAGCCGTGGGCGCTGCGGTAGGTTCTGCCGTCGGGGTCGGTGTAGCGGTGCTTTCCGGCGTAGGTGTTGGCTCCTGCGTTGGCTCTGTGGTAGATTCCGGGGTAGGCTCCGGTGTCGCTTCAACCTCGGTCGGAAGATCTTCCGAAATTTCTTCCTGCCCGGTATCTACATCAAACGAAACTTCAAAGCTCGGACTTTCCACAGGCACATCGGCTTCATCCGCCAGAGCACTTAACGGCAGTGACATCGTAAGGATCAACGCCGCAAGCGCTCCGGCCAAAATCCGTTTTGCTTTCTTCATTTTTTGCCATTCCTTTCGTTAGATTTTTATATGAAAAAAGCCGCACTCAAAAAGTACGGCTTGAATTTTTGCAGTAAAAAAGCACCCGATAAAACGGATGCTTCATGCTGCAATATTCAATTTTTTATTTGTATTCCCAGTGACCTTGTTCTTCTTGCGCAGGCTCATCAACAACCCAATGCTGACCTGTTTTTACCCAATAAGATTCTCCCGGAACTTCTGTATAACTTCCCATTGAATGCTTTCCTGCTTCGACAAGAGGGATTACATGTTCATAGAAGGCATCTGTTGTCGAAAAAGTCTCTTTACACTCATTACATCTATACACTACATCACTCCACCAATACCCATCTTCTTCCCAATGACCAACCTCTTCTTTTGCCGGAACATCTACAACCCAAACTTTCTGTGGCTCTGGTGTTGCAGTAGGCTTAGAAGTTGGCTTTGCGGTAGGTGCTGCCGTAGGCTTGACCGTCGGAGCTGTTGTGGGTTTCGCGGTAGGTGCAGCCGTCGGTTTAGCCGTTGCCGTAGGCTTTGGCGTCGCGGTTGCAGACGGCTTAGAGGTAGGCTTGGCAGTCGGCGTCGCTGTGGGTTTTGCCGTCGGTGCAGTTGTCGGTTTTACGGTTGCTGTAGCAGAAGGCTTCGCGGTCGCGCTGTTGCCGGAAGAAGGCTTGCTTGCGGTATTACTGCCGGAGCTGGGCTTCGTTGTGGCAGACGGTTTTGCGGTTGCACTCGGCTTCGATACTGTGCTACCAGTAGAACTTGAAGACGACGGCTTGCTCGTTGTGCTGTTCTCCGTTTTAGACGAGGCAGACGAGCTGCTTCCCTTCGAGCTTTCGGTTTTGCTGCTTTCTGTTTTTGCACCCGGTGTCGCCGTGGGTTTTGCACTCGCGGTGCTCGAGCTTGCAGCCGGTTTGCTGCTCGCATCGTTCTTTTCCGATACCGTGCTGCTTACCGCACTGGATGTGGAGCTTTCCGTTACGGCGCTTTCGGTATTGCTGCCCACACACGCCGCAAGCGATACCGTAAGCGCCGCCGCCATCAATATTGCTGTGATCTTTTTCTTCATAGTCGTTCACTCCTCATTGGTTTCATTATAATTCCTATTAAGTTGAAAAGCAAGAAAACCGGCAATATTGCCGGTTCCTGTATTTCAAGACAGGTTAAATTTTTCTTTTCCTCCGTAATTACGCAGAACATCCAGATATTCTTCTGGTAGTGCGTCCAGCTCATTTTTAATCCGTGTCTGCTGCTCTATCGGAAGATCTTCTAATGGTGTCAATCCGTCGATTTCAATACCGTCTCCTTCTGTCACAAACTCTTCCGGCATCTCGGCGCACCAGAGATCTTCCCAGTCGTCCTCGCAAATCGCCATACCTTCTGTGTACAACACAACTCCGTACATTGCCTTCATTCTGCACCGCTCCTTTTCATGTTTCTGATTCTCTTGTGTATCTCATTATATTTTGTGCTCTGCAAAATTTCAATAGGTCTAAAATGAGGTGTCGGTTTCTTCCGACACCTCATTAAGCTTTGCCAAATTCTCATTGTACTTTTCGATCATGTCCGACTCCTGCAACTGTCGCCACACATAAGCCGTGGCAATGCAGTCGGCAGCCGCGCTGTGCCAATTCGCACCTTTGTACCCGAGATAGTCCGCCAATACCGCAAGCTTTTTCCATTTATAGTTCACGTCCTCACCTTCACCACGCAGTTCTCCGTATACGACCGCACCGTAAAGCATCGGATCATCAATCACGGCATCTGGTCGGAGTCGAATACCGTAACGCTCGAGAAATGGAATATCAAACTGCTTGCCGTTGTAGGCAATAACCGTTTCGGCGTTTTGCAGCAGCGCCGCCATTTCGCCGATTTTATCGATGATTCCCGGCGCATCCTCAACGTCCTCTGGTGAAATACCATTCACGCGCTGCGCACCCGACCACTCTTTGGTATATGCAGGCTTAAATCGAGATTCAAAAAGTACCCCACCGTCTACCGTCGTAATCGCAGCTTCAAGGATTTCATCCTCAGCAAAATTCAAGCCGGTCGTTTCCAAATCAAAAACGAGTTTGAGGTTTGTCGGACGCTTAGACACAGCCGCACAAATAGCAGCGCATTTTTGCCGATAGATATTTAGATTTTCCCGTTTACGCTGTGCTTCTTGTTCAGCCAATGCAACCGCCCTTTCCTTTGCACGCTTTGCCGCGTCTTTGGCACTTCTCTCGGCGCGGATCAATGCGAGTTCCGTTTCGGACATTCTCCGCACTTGGTCAGCTCGAAAATATACCGCCTTAGACCAAGAGCGATTGCAGTACATGAGTTCGCCCTCGTTCTCTACGGGACAATATCCTCGCTTATGCCACTGTTTCTCAGTGGCGATTTGGGCCTTCTCATCCTCCGATAACTCATTATAAACTCTGTATTTCGTTGTCATTTTGTTTCACCTCGTTTTTTAAAACATCTCTCAGCACCTGCGCAATCGTAACTGCATCCACACGCGGCATATTTCGCACGAGAAGTCTGTCAACGATCCATGCTGACTCATTCAAGTTCTCGATTTCCGGGAGGGCTATGCCGTAGTTCGGCACGGATATGTAATACGTAATCGTTTTGCCGACTAAGGGTAGGTTTTCCATGATTTTTGCAATAACAACTGTAATACTTGAGCGCGATTTAATACGCACAATTTGTGCGTCTCTGTTACCTTGTACGGTATATTCTGCGTTCCATGTTTCTGTTGATGTTCTAATTAACATCATTACTGCACGCTCCTTTGTTCAAAACCGGCAACATTGCCGGTTTTCATTCTATACGCTTCCAATATTGCTCCTTCAATTTCTCTGCGAGCAGCATGTGTACAGGGCGTAAACGCGAAATTTGCTGCACGCCCGGCTTTCCACGCACGTGCTTCTGAATGGATAATCGGAAAGCGCACATACATTTTACCTTTATCCTCATAGACGCGGATGCCGTTTATCGCATATCCGTCTGCCGTCAAGATATTTGCGACTGCGCGGAGCCTTGGGTCAGCACCGCGCAGCGGGTGTACATTGATCTTTCTGAATTTCATCCCATGTATCCTCTCAAATACCGATTCAGTAAAGCCGTGACTTTTTCAGGGTCTTCCTTATCCGCAAGCTTGAGAACTTTTAAAATTGCCTGTTCAAGCTTGTCCTGCTTCGGCTTTTCCAACTTTTCACTCTTTTCTTCTTTCTCGCCAGAACCGGCAATATTGCCGGTTTCCCGTCCGCGCTCCACAGCACGTTCACGGGCTTCTTTAATGTCTAAGCGTCCCTCTGCCACGTCGTCTTTTTCTTCCGGTGTAAGCTGCTCAGACATTTGTTTATAATAGCGCACAGAGCGTTCAGAAACGCCCATCAGCTTTGCAAGATGCTCCTGCATACCGCCTTTTATCTCACCGGCTTCTTTCATTTCTTCAAGCAGTTCTCGATATTCTTCGTAAAGCTGCAATTTGCGCTGCGGTGTGTATTCGCGGCTTGCATTGGCCTGATGCAGCATCAGTTGCGCCTTTCGTACAGATTTTGTCTCAAACACATAGCACGGCACTTTCGTCCAATGCAGATACGTAGTGATTGCCCTAAAACGACGTTCACCGGAGAACAGTGTGTAACGGCTTCCGTTTACGATCACGCCCAACGGTGTGAGCAAACCGACTTCATCGATATTCGCAGCAAGCTCTTTGTAGGATTCCTCATTGTCATCGGCTGCGTAAGAGTTCTTTGCCGCAAAATCGATCAGCGCCGTATCGATCAGCTCAAATCTGCCGTTCTGTGCAGCATTATCTGTCGCTGCTTTCAAACTATTTAACCCTGCATTGATATTGCCTAAGTTCAACTTTTTCATACTTACGCACCAACCTTTCTTAAAAACTCGTCTGCCAGAGCTTGATAATCTATATTTCCATTGCTGCGCTTATCAAAAACGCAGATTGGCTCGCGTGCATTTACCGCACGGATCAGCGCCACATTGCGGCGAATCGTCGTGCTGAACATCGGCAGCAAATCCTGTCCCAAAAGGACTTCGCGGAATACACTGCGCAAGCCGCGCCGCTCATCCATCGTGATAAGCCCGCCAAGAATTTTCAAATTTGGATTTATCGTGCGGCGAATATCCGCGATAGCCTCCGCTTTGAGCGTCAGCGCATGGATGCCATAGTCTTCGGCAAACATCGGCATGATGATCGCATCCGCATAATAGTGTACAATATCCATCAACCTGCCACCCTGCGGAGGGCAGTCGATGATGACGAAATCATAATCTGGAAGATCTTCCAGTGCTTTTTCCAATGTGTTCAGATAAGGCGCACCATTCATTTTCTGACGGATCAAATCTTCTTCAATCACACTCAGCGTTCGGTCAGACGGCAGCACATCCACGCCAAAGCGCGTTGTTTGTACGGCTTTCGTACAAGCTACCTGCCCACGCAGCACCTCAAGTAAGGACGGAGATACGGCCACATCATAATTGAGCGTAGCATAGCCTTGCGGGTCTGCATCGATCAGCAGTACACGGTAGCCGCGCTGTGCCAAGCATGCGGAGAGGTTGACGGCCGTCATCGTTTTGCCGACGCCGCCCTTTTCGTTTGTAATTGCGATTTTCTTGATTTGTTTCATAACGAGCCTCCTAAAACTCCCGAAACCGGGGAAATATAAAAAACCGGCAACATTGCCGGTTTCCGTCAGAAATATGAAATTAAGATATGAAAAAGAGCAGCCTTTCGGTCACTCCTTGTCTACACTATATAGCACGCCTGCTTCACACGCAGGAGGTCCGCGGTTCGAGCCCGCGCGTTTCCACCAAAAAAGAGCTGTCTCTTTAGAGACAGCTCTTTTTCTATGCTCAATCCCAATCCACCGCTTGACAAATCCCCGAACCGTTTCCTCGGTTCACTTCATCCTACCAAATCATACACGACCCGAGAGGATTTTTACTTATAAAAATCCCACCGCACCACACGGGAGCTTTCAGGGCCCGTATGGCACGGTGGGGTTATAACTTCTCTGCAAGGGGAAAACGCAGAAGATGGGTTATCCGTTTTTTTCGGGGACAAACATCATCACAAAACTAACGAGCAAAGACACACAGCAACACCAAATGGCCTTTGTCCCAAGCAGGCCACTCATCAGGCTGCCAAGGCCGGCGCCGATGCCGAACACAAAAATAACACCGAAATACGTCAGCGATTTCTGCAAAATCTCTTTATCCCGCGTTCTGAAATACGCGCACAGTGCCTCGGTGCCGGAGCGCATGTTGCCGATGCACATCGTGCTCGCATACGCGTGGCCGCGCACCTTGTGGAACGTCTGCACCTGCATGGCACATACAAACGAGACCATCGCGTTCGCAAGCGGTTCAAAGTATGCCGGCAAAAAGCCGACGACAAGCAAAAACACGATCTCGCAGAACAAAATGATCTGCCGCCAGTGGATTTTCTCATACGTCTTAAAACAAATGTGTATCAGCTCCGCAGCCGCTGTACCGATCAAAAACGATACCACCGGGATAAGGTACTTCACCACGTTCGGCCAGTCCTTCTGGAACAGCGCCGTGCTCAAAAAAACAATGTTGCCCGTCTGCGCGTTGGCAAAAACCTCGCCGCGACAAAAGTAGGTATATGCGTCCTGAAATCCGCCGGAGAGAATGATGAACACTGCCGCGCGGAAGCTGTCGGACATCTGTCCGTGCAGATGAAACGGCTCAGCGACCTTCATAGGCGTGCTCCTTTTCCGGCACAGTGAAAACGACCGCCGTGTACGAGAGCACAAAGCCGAGCGCATACAGGGCAAGCGCAATGTAGCTGCCGCCCACAACGCATTTTGCAATCATCCCAAGGAAAAAGCCAATCGCAAATACAGCCGCCGTAAAGCGAACGCGACCGGTATCCTCGCCGATGTGCTGCGCTGCATGCACCACCATCGCCAGCATACCTGCGTCAAAGAAAATACCCATAATGATTTCAAAAACTACCGCTTCCATTTTATACCTTCTTCGTTTGGCGCACAAAACCTTGAAACGCCGCTTTTTATCTACGCTTTTCAGCACAAAATCTGCGCGAAATCATCTTGACTTCCCACAGCATTACCATTATAATACTCTTATATTCATGTGTAAAATCTATAATCTATATATCTAAAATATCGTTATGATATAGCAAGGGGAACAGGGCCAACATGTACATCAGTTATGATTACTATCGAATTTTTTATTACGTTGCAAAATACGGTAACCTCTCGCAGGCCGCAAAGCAGCTTTTAAATAACCAGCCGAACATGACGCGCGCCATCAAAAACCTGGAAGGCGAACTCGGGTGTCCACTGTTTCTGCGCACAAACCGCGGCATGAAATTGACGCCGGAGGGCGAGCGCTTGTACGCCCACGTGCGCATCGCGTTCGAGCATATCGAAGCCGGCGAAGCGGAGATCACCGAGAGCCGCACGCTGCAAACCGGCACCGTGTACGTCGCCGCAAGCGAGGTCGCGCTGCGCTGCCTGCTGCTGCCCGTGCTCAAAGAATTCCGCCTTCTCCACCCCGGCATCCATATCCGCATCAGCAACCACTCCACGCCGCAGGCTATCGCCGCGTTAAAAGAGGGCACAGCCGATATTGCCGTCGTCACCACCCCCACCGCACCGTCCGCCTCGCTCACCGAAACACCTGTCCGGCCCATCCACGAGTATGCCGTATGTTCACCGTTTTTCGAAACGCTCACAAACCGCCAAGTAAAGCTTGAGGAGCTCTTAGAATTCCCGCTCATCTCGCTCGGCGCCGATACCAAATCGTTCGAGTTCTATTCCGGGTTTTTCGCCGCGCATGGCCTGCCGTACCACCCGGATATCGAAGCGTTCACTGCCGACCAAATTTTGCCCATGGTCGAAGCCGACCTCGGCATCGGGTTCGTGCCGGAAGAATTCTTGGAAAAATGGTCAAATGTCTGTCGCATCGATTTGGAAGAGAAAATACCGGAAAGAAACGTCGTCGTCATCAAACGGAAAGGCCAACCCCTGAGCGTCGCCGCCAAAGAGCTCGAAAAAATGATCCTCGCCGCCGAAAAGTGAATGACCAAAAAGGAAGCACGCCTACCAAAACCGCGTGCTTCCTTTTTTGATCATTCGGCCACAGATCGAATATCATTACAATAAAACCCCGCCGTCCATCTCGTGCACCGTGTCGCACAGTGCCGCGATGTCCTCGTGGTTGTGGCTCGCGAGCAAAATCGTCTTCCCTTGTGTTTTGAGTCCCAACAGCAGTGCCCGTATATCCTGCACGCCGGCGTTATCCAGTCCGTTCATCGGCTCGTCCAAAATGAGGATCTCCGGGTCTTCCATGATTGCCTGCGCAATACCAAGGCGCTGCCGCATGCCGAGCGAGTATTTTCCCACATGCTTGCGGCTTTCGGGGTCAAGCCCCACCGTCTTCAGCACATTCAAAATCTCTTCCTTGCCGATTTTCCGCCGTATGTTCGCCAAAAAGCGTAGATTCTTGTACCCGCTGTAATTCGGCAGAAAGCCCGGCGCTTCAATAATGGCTCCAATGTCTTCCGGCATGTCCACGTCACGTCCCACGCGCTTGCCGTTCACGAGGATCACGCCCTCCTCCGGGTGCATCAGACCGCAGATGCACTTAAAAAGCACCGTTTTGCCGGAACCGTTGCGCCCTACGATGCCATGTATCTGCCCCTTTTCAAACGAGATCGATACGTTCTTCAAAACCACTTGGTCGCGAAAACGCTTCACCACGTTTTGTACTTCAATACAAGTTTCCATAAAGACTCCTTTCACACCGATTTCAGCACGTCAATGTTCCGCCTGCGCAGCGTCACCCACGAAGCCGCCGATAAAGCCGCAAACAAAGCCAACAGTGCCAACAAAATATACGTAAGGCTCGGGTAAATCGAGCTGCCATCGTAATCCACACGGGAAAGGTTCACCCATGAGACCGGCGAGACATTCACAAACCAATACCACGTCTTATACGTCACCATGTTCCACAGCACGAGCGCCGTGCCGCAGATGCCGCCCGCCGTGCGGGAAATATTCAGGTTCACGAAGAACATCAGCATACCGAGCACAGTGGCTACCAAGCTCCCGTTCACCACACACCGCAGCACCGCCGGAATTGGGTCAAACCGCGCCGTGATGACGCGTGCAAACGGAATGCTGATGCCGTTCTGCCCCGCGGCCGATGTCTGCGAAAACGTAGAAAGCAGCTTGCCCCACGCTGCGCTCCATTCGATATGCGGCAGCAGCACAAGAACACTTATGAAATACAGCACAATAAAATACAACACAGACGCCATCACGATATACAGCATTTGCCCGATGAACCATATCCGCCGCCCGCTCCGCAGCATAATATACGGCTGCTCGTCCTCAATAAACGGCGCATCGCAAAACAGCAGCACCACACCAAGGAACAGCATCATTACTGCGCTGCCCTCATCCAGCAAAAACGGCAGCAGATACGGCGTGACTTTATATCCCGTCCGTACGCACAGCTCGCCCACCGGCGAAAGCCGCGAGTGCAAATACAAGACCTCGATCAACAGCAAAATGTACAATCGCGGGTTCACCGCCCACTTTTTAAAGTTGTGCAGCGCGATTGAAAAGCAAGCGAAAACCTTACCCATTTTCAAGCCTCCTTCTGCAAGAGCGCGTAAATAGAACAAGGAACACCGCGCCGAACGCTGCAAAGATTCCGCACGTCACAAGCGTCGTTATCCCTGCGCCGCCGAACACCGAAAGCCCCTTAGAGAGCATACCGGGGTAAAATTTGCTCGGCATACGCAGCCACATCATCAGTGTGTTCAAAACGTAATACGCCAACATCGGTGCCGCCAGCGTCACGAATACGTTCGTGATCTTCGTCGAAAGCCACAGCGCAAATTCCGCAAACGCTCCTGCGCAGCACGCCTTAATGAAAATCACCGCCGCAAAATAAAGGTACACCCACTCGGAATACCCGATCTCGTCAAATGCGCCCAGCGCCATTTGATTTGCCATTTCCATGTTCACCGCCGGAAATCCCCAAAGCCGTAAGATCATCAGATCGAGCCACTCGGAAACCGTGACCACCAGCACCGCCGAGACAAAGCACGCAATGCCTTTTGATACGCCGTATATGCGCTTCGAGCACCGCTGCGCCGAAAAGCGGATGAATCGGTTCTCCCAGTCCGCGCAGAACAGCGCCGCCCCGGGTATCGCCGCAAACAGCAAATACAAAAGCTGAAAATCAAGGTACTGAAAGATACCGTAAATGTAGATCAGGTCATTCTCCGGCGTCATATAAGAAAGCTCATCCATGCCGGTCAAAAACGTCGCGGCCGTCAGCCCCAACGCGGCAAAAATAAACGCTTTCGAGCACACCGTGCGCACAAGGTCATTTTTCAAAACATTCCAAAACACACGCATACGCACCTCATATATCTCCGTTGCTGTGCAGCAGCTCTGTGCCGTCCAGCGCATTGATGAGGATATAACCGCTTTGCGGCAGCATCACTTCCCCTGTGCCGGATCGGTTCGGCACCAGAATCTGATGGGTCGTCTGAAAATACCAAACCGGAATCAGCCGCACAATGCCGGTTTCTTCCGTCTGGACAGGCGTATACGCCATTTGAATATCGTCAATGAAATATTCGCCCTCCATGATAACCGAGTTATACTTATCGTCAACCGCCTGCAAAGCCTCGTCCAGCGTCAGCACTTTCTTTGATTCGCCGCTTTCCAGTTCTTCCAGAACATAGCTTACGTCATAATGGCGGATTCCATCCGCATCCACCACGGCGGTCATATATGTACCCGGCACATAAGCATCTCCGCTGTAACTGCCGCCATCAAACATCGCGAGCGGCATTCCGTTTACCAAAATCTCATATTGAAAAACATAATGCGGCTGTGAACTTGTATCTATTGTATAGCATACCCCCTTCCCAACCGCAATGTTCAGCTTCTCCGCTATATCCCGAATGGTTTTATCCGTTTCTTCTATCGAAGCAAAATCCAGATTTTTTCCGGTTTCATATATTGTCAAGTCTTCTATATCCTGTATGTCCCGCTCTGTCATATAGTAAAATGTATTTCCGCAAATACGCTGTAAGTAATCGCCGTCCTGCGTACTTACATACTTTCCGACAGCTTCCATGGCACCCGGGGTCACCATTTCCCAAGGCTCTTCTCCCTCTTCTGTTATGGTTTTGCCGGAACAAAAAAGTGATTTCAGCTCTTCATAATCGATAAGCTGTCCCTGTCCGCGCATTTCCGCCAACGCACTTTTCTGCATGGACTCCGGAACATACACATCTGCGTCTACTTTTACGCCGGAGGATAACGTCTGCGTAATATGCTCTGCCTTTTCGGCAGTATTCTCCGCCCCGCTCTCAGTACTGCTCAAAGCTTCCGCTGTGCTCTCCGCCGTTCCGCTTTCCGTACTCTGCACACCGCTTTCCGTCACCGGCTTCGTGCAGCCGGGCAGCAGCACCAAAAGCACAGAAAGTAAAACCACCGCAAACCGTTTCACAAAAACACCTCCTAAATCGAACCGTTATTTTTCAAAAGTTCCGTGCCGTCAAGCGCGTTAAACAAAATGTCGCCCCTGTCCGTCAGCGTCGTCGTTTGGCTCGGGTCGTCCTTTCCGGCGTATTCCATCGTGTGCTCCGTCTGAAAGCGCCACACCGGCAGCAGCCTCGCGTCGTTCGTGCCCTCTATCGGCACGGCAATGTACGCCATCTCAATTTCGTCTACGCGCCATTCGCCCTCCACGATCATGGAGTCAAACTTTTCCTCCAGTTTCTGTATCGCTTCGTCTAATGTCAGCACCGGCTGCGGCGTGCCCGCGTCCGTCACGTCCAGCGCATACGGCATCGCAAGCATATTCAGCCCCTCTGCGCCGTAAAACACCTTCACCGAGGTCCCCGTCGCCCACACGTCCCCGCTGTAACTGCCGCCGTCAAAGCTACCGAGTGGCATACCATTCACCGTGATCGGGTATTCCAGCACATACTGCTCGTTTTCCTTTGTCGGCTCTATCACAAAGTCAAAGTCCGCGTTATACGTCTCAAGCGCCGTGCGCCCGTCATACACCGCCCGCATCGTGTCATAGTCCATCGTGTAGCAGGTCGGCTCCAAAACAGAGACCCCCAGCGCGTCAATATATGCCCGCATTTTTTCTTTCACTTCGTCTATCGTCGCAAAGTCGAGGTTCTTCCCTGTCAAATACACGGCGCGGTTGTCGCCGAACGGCAAAGAGCTCGCGTATTCCGAAAAGAGGTACATCGCCGTGGTTGCCCGTCCGTTTGAGTACGCCGCCGAATCACCCACAGCCGACAACACCGCGTCTCCCACTTGCCAAAGCTCGAGCATCGTGTTAGAAGAAAAATAACCGTTATCCGCTATTTCTGTCACGGTCGATTCCACCTCTGCCCCACCGAAAAACACCTCGCTTAGCCCCTCGTGCGCCACCTCGTGCCCCGTGCCCTTCATCTCCGGCAGCTCCGTTTTCTGCATCGATTCCGGCATAGTCACGTCTGCGTCCACCACAACGCCGGAGGATAACGTCTTCGTCACATGCGCCGCCGTCTTCGTCTTTTCCGGCAATGAGACTTCACTCGCCGCACTCTTCCCGCCGCTCGCGGTGCTTTCCACGGAAGAAGCCGCCGCGCTCTCCGCAGTCGGCGCTTTCCCCACTTCCGCCTTCGTGCATGCCGATAACGCCATGCAAAGCACCAAAGTCACTAAAATCAGTTTTTTCATTTCCATACACTCCTTTGGCGGCCACACCGCCCCTTTCTGCCCCAATTATACCAGACTCACCCTGCCCTGTCTCGATTTTTGCAAATCTTTTGCAGTAAACTTGCACTTTGCTTGCAACGCTTGTATCTCCCCGAAATCCGGCCCCTTCGGGCAGCAAAAAAGGCGGCCGAACCGCATCCGAAAACGCTGTTCAGCCGCCGAAATTCTATATTCTAATTATCGCTTACAATTTCTGACAGAACTCCACTTTTTCACCGTTCGGACCTTCCACGGTGAAAAACTTCACGCCGTTCGCCCAAAACGGCAGCCCGTGAATCTCGTCGTCGAGCATCGTAAGCCCCGCTTCCTTCGCCGCTGCGAACGCCGCTTCAACGTCCGTCGTGTCGAGCGCAATGTGGTCGATGGCGCCTGGCTTCCCCACCGCCACGTGGTTCTCATACGTCTCAATGACTAAATTTTTGAGCTGCAAAAACGTCACGCGCTCGTTCGCCGCCTCGTTTACGATCTCCAAAACCGGCTGAAAACCGATGGTCTCGTAAAACGCAACGGTCTTTTCCAAATCGTTCGTCGGCACGCCGATGTGCTGCACACCGGTCAGCATTTCGGGAAATTTCATAAGTATCACCTTTCATTTTTAAAATAGCAAAGCAACGCCGCAAAACTCCGCACGGCACTGCCTTAAACCGCTCACGCGGAAATTCACCAATAAATTTACTTAAATATCATCGAAAGCAAGCCCGTAGACTGTAAGAACAGCACCAGCATCATCACAGGCGCTACGTAGCGGATCATCACGTAATACATACGCTTGCGGCGGAACTTATACCCTCCGCGCTCCATCTCGTCCGCCACATATTTCGGCGATTTCACCCAACCGATCAAAATGGTGGAAAGCAGCGCGATCAACGGCATCATAACGCTGTTGCTGACGTAGTCCATAATGTCCAGAAGCTGCGCGCTCGAGCCGTTCGGCAGCGTCACGTTGAAGTAGAACACGCTGTACCCGAGCGCGATCACCGCGGAAGCTGCGAGGTAAATCAGCGCCAGCACAAGCGTCGTCTTCTTTCTGTCCGTGTGGAAGATCTCCATACAGTTCGCAACGATAGATTCCAAAACCGAAATGCAGGAGGTCAGCGTCGCAAAAATTGCGGAGATGAAGAACAGCACACCGACCACCGTGCCCGCCGGGCCCATCGCGTCAAACACCTTAGGCAAAGACACAAACATCAGGCTCGGGCCTGCGCCCATGCCGTCCGTGCCGGAGAACACAAATACCGCCGGAATGATCATCACGCCTGCAAGCAGCGCCACGCCGGTGTCGAAAAACTCGATCTGCGAAACGGATTTGTTGAGGTCAACCTCCGGCTTCACATACGAGCCGTAGGTGATCATAATGCCCATCGAAACGCTCAGCGAGAAGAACAGCTGGCTCATTGCATCGAGCAAAATCTGCAAAAAGCGCTCCACGGTCAGCCCCTCAAAGTGCGGGGTGATGTAGTAGAGGAAGCCCTGTAAACCCGTGCGCACGTTGCCGTCCGCGTCCTCGTGCTTTAACGTCAGCGAGTAAATCGCAATAATAACAACAAGAACCAGCAGCACCGGCATCATGAATTTCGATACCTTCTCAATGCCGCTCTCAACGCCCTTATACACAATGAACGCTGTCACCGCCATAAACAGCAGGCCGAACACCACAGGCGACACCGGCGACGTGATAAACGACGTAAAGTAGTCGTCCTGCGCCGCGCTCGAAGCCTGTCCCGTCAGATACACGCACGCGTACTTCGTGATCCAGCCGCCGATGACCGCGTAATACGTCATGATGAGCACCGGAACCAAAAACGTCAGCACACCAAGGAACTTCCACTTCGGGTGCATCTCCTCATATGCGCCGATGGCACTTTTCTGCGTCTTTCTGCCAATCGCAATGTCGGAAGTCAGCAGCGTAAAGCCGAACGTCAGCACCAGCACCAGATAAATGATGAGGAACAGTCCGCCGCCGTCCTTTGCCGCAAGGTACGGAAAGCGCCACAAATTGCCCACGCCCACCGCGCTGCCGGCCGCCGCCAGCACAAAGCCGAGCTGTCCGGAAAAATTGCTTGTTTTTTTCTCCATAGTCCTATACACTCCTCCGTAAAATACCTGCTATACCCCAAAAGCCAAACTGCCGCACTTTTCGAATATATACGTATTAGTATACTACTTTAACTCAGAGAAGTAAAGAAAACTTTACACAATTTTCCCGCAAAATGCGAAAAACACCGAATTTCTTCGGTGTCTCCCTTTCCAGACTTTTTGGGGTCATTTCAGAACGCATCGGGGCTGTCTTTATATTCCGCACATTCGACAGGGAATGTGCGGATATAAGAAAATCACCGAAAAAAGTCCGTAGTGGACTGATCTCGGTGATTTTCCTTGCCATTGCTACGCCTGACAGCTAAGTTCTTTTAACTTTTCGTTGTCAACCCGTGGCTTTGCAACTCGGTTATTCGCCCATTGCCGATTCAGCTGCGATGATAATTTGACTTACTGCCTTATCAACGAAAACCGAAAGGTTTTCGGCTTTTTTATTTTTTTGCTGTGGTTGACGGTTTGCCGGCAAGCAGACTCGCAAGTGCTTCCGCATCAAGTACAGGCGCAGCAGCGTCAGGTGCTTCTTCGGTCTTGCTTTTGTAAAAGAATGAGCAACACGCCCATGCGGACTGGAAATTGTCCACCGGGGCGTGTTTATCAGGGAGAAAATATTTTCTGTTTAGTAGAAAACGGGTTTACTTTGCGACGTGCTTACCGCGCTTTTTACTCAAAAGCACAAGTGCGGCAATGGCTGCGCCGGAAACGGTGAGGAGGGACATACTGAAGATAACGGCAATGTAATCGCTGCCGGTTTTCGGGGTATTTGATCCGTTGTTATTGTTTGGAACCGGGGTAACGGTAGCCGCTGCGCTCGGCGCTGCCGTAGGCGCAGGCGTTGTGGTCGGCTCTGTGGTCGGCTCTGTGGTCGGCTCTGTGGTCGGTGCCGGTGTTGCTGTGGGCTCCGTTGTGGGTTCCGTTGTGGGTGCCGGGGTAACCGATGGCTCTGTCGTAGGTGCCGTGGTCGGTTCCGCCGTAGGTTTGGCAGACGGCTCCGGAGTCACGACCGGATCGGGCGTGATGGGTGTGTTTTCATTGCGCGTATAGCCGCAAACGGTGCACTCCTCGTGCTTTGTTCTGGCTTCTATGCTCCGAGTGCTGATGTCGCTTTCCGCTTCGTCATTGACCCAAACGAAGGTGTGTGCCGCTTCGTTTACATGTACGCTGCAGGTCACGTCGTCGCACGGGTTCCAGTGGGTGTTCTCGTCGAACTTCCACACAGTTGTATCCGTTACGGCATCCGTATGCTGCTCGGTGGTAAACGTATCGAGCGGCGGGATAAGCTCAATGCCGGTATTCCAGTAGAGCGCCTTGAGCGGATCGTCCGTACCGGTTTCTTCCAGTGTGCCGTCTTTTACATGGCGACTCTGGCTTGTGAGCGTAATGTCGCCGTTCAGCGCCTTGCCGGGCTTTGCATCCCGGCTTGTAAATGCCGTGCCGCCCTGGAGGAAGGTTTCGCTTGTGGAGATGGTGCCGCTGCCGGAAATTGCCGTGCCACCATCACCGAAGAGCGGTGCACCGCCGATGGCAACAAGCTTACCATTGCCGGTGATAGTACCGTTCAAATCGATTGCAGTGCCGCCTGCAAAATAGGTCATACCACCGCCGCCGTATGCAACAAGCGTTGCGCCGTCTGCAAGCGTCAGGGTGCCGTTGACCTGCAGAGCGGTCTGGCCAATCTCATTGCCGGCATCATCGCCTTCAATGAAGACCTGCCCCTTGACGGCCACATTGCCGTTTGTGACAACGACCGGCTCGGACGTGGTGCGGTCTGCTAAATCGCCGTTTGCAAGGTAGTTAGCATGGGAATAGATCGCTGCGTTTTCCAAAATTGCGCCGTCTGCAAGGCGGATCTGGCCGCAAACGGAAGCGCCCGTCTTGAATTCGCCGCTGTAAGCACTGTAATTCATGGAGAACGTACCGCCGCCCTGCACGTCGATGATGCCCTGCACAACGGAATCGTCCAGTGTCAGTTTGCCGCCGTCTTCGACGACGATGCGCACGCTGCTGAGAATTTTCATGTTGGTGAGCGTCAAGTTGCAGCCGGCCGGGATGTACAGTGTCTGCGGAATGTTGCCCGCTTCTACCTCGTCCCAAGCAAGGTCATAGCCGAGGTAGCCGTATGTGCCGCTCTCATGCGAGCCGAACCAGACTTCGAGGTCAGCCGGTACACGGACGCTTTCTTCTTCACCGTCCACATTGCTGCCGAAGTTCTTGATGGCCCACGGCTCCATGATATCCCAAGCATACAGGCCGTTTGCATACTGCTTGAGGTTTTCGATCTTGATCTGCTCGGCGAGCGTTTCTTCGCCGGTGTAGATCATAAAGGGCAGCGTGTTGCTGGTCGCTTTTCTACCCTGATTGTCTTCGATGGAAACCGAGACGAGGTATTTACCTGCGTCCTTCGGTGTGCCGCTTAGCGTAAGGTCACTGCTGATGGGCATGTAAACGCCGCTCATACCACTGTCTGCGTCTTCCGGGGTGCCGCTTTCGACATCCGGCACGATGCTGACCTTGCACTTGCTGCCGTTGAGATCGATTTCGGAGTTATTATCGAGCTTTTGCCAATCGTCGTCGGTCGGCTCTTTGTCTTTTTCAACCAGTGCACCGTAAACGGTAACGTTGCTGTTGCTATTCGATGTGGAACCGCCCGTGCTTGCGCCGGAAACGCCGTCGTAATCCTTCTGGCCGACGATGGCGGCTTCAAACGAGCCCTCAATCTTTACATGCAATTCATATGGATCGCCCTCGCCGTCGTCTGCAACGAGAGAAGCCTTACCGCTTGTATCTATAACGAACTTGAGGTTCAGGTCTTCATAGCCTTTTGCGGAAATGGTGATGACATCGCCGCTTTTAACAGCCGGAGACGATGTGGAATAGCTTGTCTCTGCAATCGTGATGGTGTTTGCGCTTGCATTTGTACTGTATGCACCGCCGGAGATTGCTGTAGACTTATGGGCCCAAGAAATACCATTTACCTTAAAATCGAGAACATTGCCCACATAATCGGCCGGATTCTTAAAGCCAATAATCCAGTCACCGTAACGATATTCCAAAGTTACGTCATTTGCATCTGCGCTCTTCGTCTTATCGTATGCTACGTTAAGAACTGCCGAGTAATTGGTTTTGCCGAGCGTAAGTGTCAGCGGCTTGTAGCCGGTCGCTTTGATGATGCAAGTCGCGGTATCGCCTTCAAAGCCTTCACCAATCAAAACTCTGCCGCTGTTTCCGATATAGAAAACTTTATTTTGTGAAACTTCATACGAACGGTCACTTTCCGTCCAAGCTTCGCCATTGATTTCAATCCCGGTGATTGCCTGCGTCCAATCCGTTGCATTATTAAACGTCAGTTGAAAATCATGGCTAGCACTGCCACTGCCCGTTGTGTAATCCGTCGGCGGATCCTTATCCTCTACCGGCTTCGGTTCTTCACTCGGTTCCGTGGTCGGCGGAGCAGTCGGGGTAGATGTGCCCACAACCGCGGTGTGGTTCGTCTTGTTCAGCGTGAGCGTGAGCGGCTTATAGCCTTCTGCAGTGATGACGCAGACTGCCGTATCATTTACAAAGCCTTCACCGATCAAAATTCTGCCATCGTCTGCATTCACATAGTACTTTGCATTGTCATAGACGAGAGACGTATAGTCGACCTTTTTCCAAGAGGTTCCATCAATCTGCACATCGGTGATTGCGCTCAGCCACTCTGCCGCATCGGTAAAGGTCATGTCAAAGTCATAGCCGAAGGATGCCGATACCGTAAAATTGGTTGGTGCATCCTTATCCTCTTCCGGCTCCGTTGGGGGGGTGCTCGGTTCAACCTCCGGGGTCTTTACGGTTGCGGTGTAGACATCGTTATAGCTGACCGTCGTCTTTGCGACTTCCATCGTCAGCTTGTTGTAGCCTGACGCCGTAACCTCAACGGTCAGCGGGAACGAAGCGTCGTTCTCAATGGCAAGTTGTAAGGCTTTATAGCTGCCGTATGCACCCGTTGCATTACCGACACACCAAATGCCGGTATCGTATGAAAAGCTGCTGATCGTCTGGCCTGTGAACGCTGTACCGTTTACGGTAACGCCGTTCACTGCATCCAGCCATGTGGTATCGCTGAATTCAAAATTCAAAACGGTTGTATAAAACCCGCTTTTTTCGCAGCTTTTCACTTCTGTCGGTGCTGCTGCCTCTGCCACTGCGCCGGTCACGACCATGGATAAGAGGATCATTGTCACCAAAAGCAAAGACGCTGCTTTTTTGTAAATGTTTCTCATGCTGCCTCCTTCATTTTTTGCGGTTTTTTCGCCGCTTCGGATATTTCCACGGACAGCTTTCAACAAAATCTCTTAAAATAGTTGAAAGGCGCGCTTTTCCGTGGTATAATGCTGCGCGTGGGTTAGATACATCTAACTTACACTGAAAAAAAACAGTGTAAGCACCCCGAGCTTTATGCGCCGCAAAAGGCTTTCAATCCCTCACGCGAAGGATTACGTTCTCTGCTCTTACGGTGTATATAAAGTTAGATGGCGCTAACATCCACACAGTATGCTACCAAAAATTTCCTTTATTGTCAACCGGAAACGGTATTCATTTTTTAAATATCTGTCATTTATTTTTAATATTCTATGATTTTTTCTCAAAAGGAGACCACTATGCAGAAAGTTTTATCCGTTTTTGGCTGTTTTGTGCTGATTTTTGCACTGTGCACGGGGTGTTCCCGTACGCCACAAGCCGAAAAAAAGACATTCTACGCCATGAACACCACCATGGAATTTACCGTATACGGCAGCGCTTCGCTCGTTGACGACGCGGAGGCGCTGATAAACAGTCTTGAAGACGAGCTTTCTGTGACGAAAGACACAAGCGAGATCGCGCAGATCAACCAAAACGGCTCTGGTACCGTTACGGGCAGCACCGCCGACCTGATGGGAAAGGCACTTGCGATGTGCAGCCGCACAAACGGCACACTGGATATTTCCGTTTACCCCATTGTGCGCGCATGGGGCTTTACGACCGGCAGCTACAAGGTGCCGAGCGAGGAGGAGCTCACCTCCCTTTTGCCGCTGGTCGATTACACGAATGTGCAGTACGATGAAGTCACCGGCGAAGTGATCTTGCCAGCAGGCATGGAAATCGACCTCGGCAGCATTGCAAAGGGCTATGCCGGTCAACAGGCAGCGGAACTTCTGCGCGAAAAGGGCGTCACCTCCGCACTTTTGAATCTCGGCGGCAACGTGCAGACCATCGGCAGCAAGCCGGACGGCGGCGCATGGCAAATTGCCGTGAAAAATCCTCACAACAAAGAGCCCATGATGGTGGTCTCCGTGCGCGACAAAGCCGTTGTCACATCCGGCGGATACGAACGTTATTTTGAACAGGACGGTAAGACCTATTGGCACATTATGGATCCGAAGACCGGACGTCCGGCAGACAGCGGCCTGCTTGCCGTGACGGTCATCGGCGAGGACGGCGCGGTGTGCGACGGGCTTTCCACCTCGCTTTTTGTGATGGGCTTAGAAAAAGCCGCTGCTCTCTGGGCAGAAAGCAGCGATTTTGAAGCGATTTTCATTGCAGCGGACGGCACGGTCTACATTACGGACGGACTGAAAGAGGATTTTTCCCTGCTTTCCGACTATGCCGATACCACGGTGCAGGTCATTACGCGGTAAAAAACTTATGCAAAATCGACCTTTAAGCCGCTGCATAAAATTTCGAGCTCGTCCATTTCGATGCAGTGCGGAAACGTGTTATGCCGCACACCGTCGATGCACGCATCTAAATTCATCCATAAAACACGGTCTACCTCGGCGGGGTCGATGTTAAAAGCGCTTTCATCTGCGTCGAACCAAAGGTAAAACACCTTCGAGACCTGACGGTCGTGAAACGGCTTGCCGCAAAACTCGCCGTCATACACCACGCGGCGCGTGCCGCAGTACACAAGGTCTTCCGCTTTCGCGTGCACGCCAAGCTCCTCGAAAAGCTCGCGAATTGCCGACTCTCTGTAATCACTGCCTGCCGGAATATGACCCGCGCTTGACGTATCGTACCGATCGGGAAAAGACTCCTTGTGCTTGGCGCGTCTTTGCAGCAAAACCTGCAATTTGCCGTCTTTCTTACGCACGAGCCACAAATGTACCATGCGGTGCCGAATGCCCTTTGCATGCGCCGTTTCGCGCTCTACCGTTTCGCCTGTGGGGATCCCGTTCTCATCTACAATATCTAAATATTCCGCCATACTATGATTTAAACTCTCAATTTGCATACAATTACAAATCTCTTTCGGCTTGTATCATTGATTGTGTATACTCGCTCAGGGCAAATTACAAGACCACAGTTAAAGTTGTAGAACGCTATGCTGAAAAGTATATGAATGCCAACTGTAATAAATCTTGACATAGGACCACAGTTCCTTTTCGGTCATACAAAACCCTCCCTTCCGGTCCATGACAATGTTATCATATATGACAACATTATCGTGATGTTCGGCTATCTTTCCAAGTCCCTCGGCTTCTTTTCAGGCGGTTCATCGCCCTCATCGGGTTCACCGCCGACGATTTCGTTTTCACGCTTATCCACGCTTTCCGTGATAACCCTTATGGGCAGGAAGTTCGTGGCGCACCTTCATCCGGCTGGGGCTTTCGCCCCCGATCAGGAATGTACCTGTTGAATGTGTATTCGGTTTTCAAGGTTCACGAGGGAATTCGTTTTGTCCTTCAATAGGTAGGCAGCGAGAAGGCTCATTTTTAACCCCCCGAGCGAATGAGCGAAAAAATTTCAAAAAATTTTTTGAGCACGAAAAAAGCCGCTGATTTCATTTCGAAACCAGCGGCTTGATTTGCGGTGTGTTCAGCTGAAAATGGGCAAAAAATAACGGTCACACAATCCAAATGGACTGTGTGACCGTATTTATATCGGTTGTTTTGCCTACGCTACTGCGTCAACTTTTTACTGGCGCGGATTGCGGATAGCAGCCTGGTGTGCCCGGATCTCAACACCACCGCAGAAGCCCGCGTAAAAGGTCTTGTGGGACTGCGCGATTGTGTGCAGGAACTGATCGACCTTCAGATGGATGCAGCGGTTCCGGACAGCACCATTACAAAAAAGCAGGCGGAACTGAACAGCCTCTATGACAGCTTTTCTGCCAAATACGGTCTCATCAATGACCGTGCAAACCGTCTGGCCTACGCAGA
>JABLTK010066384.1_pt1 | contig 33593 bp, 30 predicted proteins | sample 7160131 | NCBI WGS metagenome assembly JABLTK01 (sample SAMN14651221, study PRJNA627086) | human gut metagenome | isolation source: feces | host: Homo sapiens
TATCTGTTCTTCCATACAAGAAATTCGCATTTGAAGGATAGAAACTAATTATCTTTGAAATTATAATTATTACAAAAATCATTTAACAATATTTCATTATCTGTGAATAATTCCATACAATAATCTTTAATCACAAAAGGGATCTTGTTATTCTTATATTCTATAAAGCCTTTTTCCATCAAATCATCCTTTCACAATTGCAAACTCTCTTATATAGCATCTAAATAAATTTCACCATACTAGCTTCTTCTCCCAAGAACAGCGCATCTTTAAAGATTTTATCCATTGTATAATAAAACTATCCACATTTTGCATCTGAATGCATGAATAAGCTAGATTTTAATATTCTTCTATTTAAATATCGCACACCTCTTTAATAAATTTTTTAATATCATCATAAACTTCATCATTCAAATCTGAATGTTGTTCTAAAACTTTGTTCGTCCAATCAGGCCCATGACTGCCAACACCTCTAATAAAACATTCTAATTCTCCAACTGGTACAATATATATTCCACATTCTTGTAATTGTCTATTCATGGTTTCAAAACTTGCTGTTGCATCTCCACGTGGTAACGCTGACACCCCATATTTCTTTAAAGACTCCCATTTAGATTCAATTCGTAATTCTTCATTTATTTTTTTTATTTCAGCACCTGATAACTCTTTTTTTGTAGAACTATCTAATATACTTAATACATTTGTTTTAAATTGATTCCTATTAACAGATTCTTTAGAACTATGCAAATTTGAAACAATTATTCTATACTCCTTACTTATTGAATTCCATTGAAGTCCAAAAGCCTCTATAATCTCTCTAAACATATTCTCATTGTTTAATACATCAATATCCGGAATAAGTTTTACTTTTATATCTAATGACTTCAATGCTTTTGCGATTCTACCCATTCGATGTTTCCCATTACAATGAATAAATAAAGTTTCAGAATATTGTCCCAATTCCTCTTTCAAATGTCGTTCAACAATCGAATACATCTTACAATCAGAATCACTTTCACATAACACCACATCTTTATGAAACAGACTTGTCATAATATTAGAATACTTAAGTAAAGGATCATTCCAGATTTCACTAAATTTATTATTATCCAAAATTGAAAACGAATTACAATTTTCATTTCTCGTAATTCTAATTATTTTTACTCTTTGTGGGCAAACCTCTAATATTCCTTTAATTATTTCCTCACTATGTGTTGAGATGAAAGCTTGTTGATCATTCCGTAATGTTTTTCCTATGATTCTTCCCATAATAGTAGCTTGAGGCGGATGTAAAAATGATTCTGGCTCATCAATCAAAAACGTAGATATATAATCAATCATTAAATACAACAATATTCCAGTAAAACTCTTTATTCCATCCCCCTGATTTTGCACTTGATCATATGTATCTAAGATTTCTGCAAATGCTTCTTGTCTTTCTTGTTCATCATTGAAATTCCCTTCCAATTTCACAGGCTCCCCTATACACAATGGAATAGTTGCACCATTTTGTGTAAAAGGTATTAATTCTTTACCAAAAGCATTTTTAAAATTTAAACTTAACCACTTCCTATATTTTCCGCTTGAAGCAACTATTTGAATAGGATGCTCCTTTACTCCTTTTCGATTTACTTGATTGGCAGGATTACTAATGGTTAACCGATTTAATGTATTTAAATAAGCAACAAACAAATTTCTTATATTCCCATAATACGTATTTCCTGCATAATTACTGATAGTATATGAATTAAAGCTGTAATTCAATCCGGAATAAACAGTATGATCCCCACGATCATCAATTTTTCCACATCCTTTAACTTCGGATAAATCTTTCAAAAAAGCATCCAAATTTTTATCATATTTCACGATTTCTAAATCTTTCACAACTATTGTTGGCATTTTCTTTTCACAAAGTTGATAAATATCATATAAAGCTCGACTTTTACCTGCATTATTTGGACCAACCAATATCACAATATCATCTTTATTAATATCTACAACTTGATTATTATTCAAATATAACTTTGAAATATATCCACCATGGCTACATTTGTCAAAGGTATTTTTTTTATCATTCATAAGTCTAAATCCTTTCTTTTTTTGTAAAAACTCATTCATATAATCTGTTTTAATACAATGAAATTATAGCATGAAATCAACTATACCTATATATTCGAATAAACAACATTATAGGCAAAAAAACGCCTAGAGATATCTCTGGGCGTTTGATTTGTACTATCCTAATTTCTTAAGGATGTTATCTAATTGTGTTTTCGTCATTTCTAGCTTTTCTGTGTAAGATGCTAGTTTTTCTTTTTCTGCATTGACTTTTGCTTCTGGTGCTTTATTGACGAAGCCAGGGTTTTTCAACATGCCTGAACAACGTTTGATTTCGTTTTCTAGGCGTGCGATTTCTTTTTCTAGTTTTCCTTTTTCTTCTTCTAAGTCAATTAATGCATCCATTGCGACTGTTAATACGGCTTTTTCGATTGTACGTGATAGTACGTCTTCTGTATTAAGGTCTTCTTTGACTGTAGCGTGTGCCATTCGTGCAAGGATTGCAGTTGATTCTGTATTTAGTGCTACATAGCCGTTGTCATTGTGTAGTGAGATTGTTAAGTCTTCACTTGGTTTCATTGAATATTCGACTTTGATTTCACGTACGGTTTGAATAGCACTGATAACTAATGCCATTTCGTCTTTTTCTTTGTCTGTGTATTCGAATTCAACTTTTTCTGGCCATGTTTCTACGTTTAAGCTTTCTTTTTCGTGTGGCAAGTTCAAATAGATTTCTTCTGTCACAAATGGCATGAATGGTGATAATACTTTTAGAATTCCCATCATGACTGTGTATAGTACAGCTTTTGTATTGGCAACTAGACTTTCGTCTTCTGAATATAGTGTGGCTTTTGATAGTTCAATATACCAGCTGCAGAAGTCATCCCATACAAAGCTATATAGTTCGTTTCCTACGATGGCTAATTCATATTTGTCCATGTTTGTTGAAACGTGGTCTAATACTTCGTTAAAGCGTGCTAGGATCCATTTGTCTACGCTGTTGGCTTTTGCCATATCTAGTTCTGGTTTTGTATCACCAATTTGCATTTGAACATAACGAGCTGCGTTCCAGATCTTGTTAATGAAGTTCCAGCTTGCGTCCATCTTCGTTTCGTCAAAACGTAAGTCTTGTCCTGGTGTTGAGTTTGTTGTTAAGAAGAATCGTAGTGCGTCAGCACCTTTTTCTTGAATCACATCCATTGGGTCAATACCGTTTCCTAATGATTTAGACATTTTGCGTCCTTGTGTATCACGTACAAGTCCGTGGATCAATACATCTTTGAATGGACGGTTCTTCATGCAGTAGCGTGTTTGGAATGCCATACGTGCTACCCAGAAGAAAATAATGTCATATCCAGTTACTAATACATCATTTGGGAAATATCTTTCAAGATCGGCTGTGTTTTCTGGCCAGCCAAGTGTTGAGAATGGCCATAATGCACTTGAGAACCATGTGTCTAATACATCTTCGTCTTGTGACCAATTTTCAATGTCTTTTGGATCTTCCATTCCTACATAGATTTCACCTGTTTCTTTGTTTGTCCATGCTGGAATTCTGTGTCCCCACCACAACTGACGTGAAATACACCAGTCTTCAATGTTTTCTAGCCATTGTTCAAATGTTTTATTAAAACGTGGTGGTACGAAGTTAATTCTTTGATCTTCGATTTCTTGGTTCTTTAATACTTCTTCAGCCAATGGTTTCATCTTCACAAACCATTGTTTACTTAAGTATGGTTCTACAATTACGCCTGTTCTTTCTGAGTGTCCTACTTGGTGTAAGTGTTCTTCAATGTGATCTACAACACCAGCTTCTTTAAAGTCATTAACTAAGGCTTCACGACATTCAAATCGATCCATACCAGCATATTTACCACACATATCATTCATGGTTCCGTCTGGATTCATACAAATAGGCATTGGCAAGTTGTATTTTTTAGCTAATGCGAAGTCATTAGGGTCATGGGCTGGTGTACATTTCATTACGGCTGTACCAAAGCTCATGTCAATATAGTCATCTGCCATGATTGGAAGTTCGTCTCCGTTGGCAGGGTTAATGGCATGCATTCCAACGATGTCTTTATATCTTTCATCATCTGGGTGTACAAAGATAGCTTGGTCGGCAAACATAGTTTCTGGACGTGTTGTCGCAATCACTAATTCTTGTCCTGTTTCAACCACTTTATATTTGAAGTAGTACATGTGTCCCATGATTTCTTTGTGTTCAACTTCAATATTTGACAATGCGGTTTTAGCTTCTGGGTCCCAGTTAATAATTCTTTCACCTTGATAGATCAATCCATCATTGTATAAATCTACAAAAACTTTACGAACGGCATGAGATAATCCTTCGTCTAATGTAAAGCGTTCACGACTGTAGTCTAAAGATAATCCTAATTTAGCCCATTGGCTACGAATAGTCGAAGCATATTCTTCTTTCCATTCCCAAGCTCTTTCTAAGAATTTTTCACGACCAATGTCATAACGAGAAATTCCTTCTGATTTTAAACGAGCATCTACCTTTGCCTGTGTTGCGATACCCGCATGGTCCATTCCGGCTACCCAGCATACATCGTAGCCTTTTAATCTTTTATAACGACATAAAATATCTTGTAGTGTTGTATCCCATGCATGTCCCAAGTGTAACTTTCCTGTTACGTTTGGGGGAGGGATCACAATACAATATGGGCGTTTAGACAAGTCGCCCGCTGTGAAATATCCTTTTTCAATCCAATTTTGGTATTTATCATTTTCTACTGCTAAATGATTATACTTTGCTTCCAACGTCATCCACAATCATCCTTTCCGTACATATAAAAAAGCACATCCCCATAGGACGTGCTTGACGTGGTACCACCTAATTTTATTCTCATTCACATTAACGCTGTGTCACGAAATTTACTACTCTTAGTTCATAAATTCAACTCAAAGACTACCTTCACTTATCCAACACACAAACTTTCACCAACCGCTTGCTCTCTATAGAATTGGTATAAACTACTCCTTCTTGTCATCGCTTTGAGTTTAGTTTATCAAAGAAAAAGTAAAAACTCAAATCATTTTGAAAAATTAGTTGTTTTATTCTCTACTTTACTATATGATGATTAAAGAAAGCGGTGTAAACATGGATAATCAATTATACAATCAAATCAAAGCTGTTCATGAACAATATATTAAAGAACAGAATCGTTTAGAAGACGAAATCGATAGACTAAGGCGAGAAATCGTTTGTCTAGATAATGAAGACGAAATTGAGGCGTTAAATAAACTCGTTAAGATCGATGATATTAAGCGTAAGATGGTTGTAGAATTCATTCATAGTTTAGATAAGATTGTGGAGCAATAAATCCACAATCTTTTTTTGTTTGTTAAAACTCACCATTTTTATAAGCTCTGGCGATCACATACGAAGGTTCATAATAAGCACCATTCGTATAATCGTCAATGACTTGACAAATAGCATCATTATAGATTCGTATAAGTCCTTGTATATAATCTTCATTTGGAAGTAAGGTATCCACTATTAATCTTGCGTATACTTTTCCCATATCCAATTCTGTTGGAATGCGAGAACATAATTCACTATTTACATTTTCAACATGAAAACTACCATACTCTAGTTTATATTCATCCATCAAATCATGTACTACCTTATTTGGATTATCACTATGTAAAACTTTCGCAACACTAATAAGATGATACAAATGATCATATCCCAGTTGATTCACAACATATTGATTTCGTTGATGAAGAAACCGAGATGTCTTTTCAATCATAAAACAAACATAAAACAAATCATTTTCTGTTACTAGTTCATCAAAGTATTTATTTCTCATAAACTATAGCTCCTTTGATATGAAAGACATTTTAAAGCTTCTTCTGTACAAAAAACAATTTGATGCGTAGGATACTTAAATTTAACAAGCTCCCAAAAAACCGTTCTAGAAATCAAGCCACGCGCAAAATCATCCACATAATTCCAAATCGTATCATCTGCCATAGGCCCTTCTACAATATCATACGCATGTGTTATTCCTCTTCTTGACGAAACAACAAAGTCTAGCCATTCATCGCTCATCTGTTCGAAAACCTTACAGTTTAAATCCGAATTTTCAGTATATGAATATACATTCACAGTATGATTATTCTTTTTAGTTAATGCCCATCTTTTAGCTTGTTTTTCAAAATTTGTACAATAAAATCCATATCCAAAATCTTTATAATATCCATCCGTAATAATCTTTGGTTGATTTACAATTCGATTACTGCCAAAATACACTTCCATTTTCTTATTCAATAAGCTCACAAATGACTCCTTTGTCTAACATGAATTTAACTTTGCCGCTCGCTTCTTCACTGATTTTATCATACAATCTTCCTGCACTATAGCTTTCTCCTAGTACTGTATAAGGACTATTGGCTACATATCCAATCTTTCCAAGTCCTGGAAGATTAACACTAATGGCTTCCCTGTCATATTCATTATCTTTTTCTTTCTTTAAATAAACAATCATTTCTTTTTCTAGAAATGAATCTCCATAATAATGGTTTAATCCTGTAACTGTGAAATAAGTGTTTGACATAAGTATGTCCTCCTTTATAATTTCAAGTTACATTATTAATTGTCATTATTCGTGTCTAAATAGTAAATAAATCAAATTATTTTTTGAATAGATCATTGGACTATTTGGAAAATAAAGAATCATTCGATAAATATAATACACAATCATAAGTGCACACCATAGAATTAATATCATTTTTCTTTTCTCAGGTTTTAACAAGCATAGAACGCCACAAATAAGTGTTGGTATTAATAGGGCATGGTAATACAAAGATAATTGAATATTTCCTTTCAGAAGATAATACAGGCTTGTTTTCATGTTGCATCCTGGGCATGGCAAGCCTGTCATGAATTGAAAGGGGCATTTATAGAATAATAAAAGAAGGAATAGTATGAGAACTATTCCTAAATATTTAGTCTTTTGCGAAACCATTAATATGACTCTGAAGGATGCAATAGGATACTAAAGATAATTGTAGTATGGATAATACCATTAATACAATACTGTCGTCACTAGGATGATGTCCATTACTTCTTGTAAGACTTGAAACCATCTTGCCAGCCTTCCACAAGTAGTATAGTAAGTAGATTCCACATGTCACAATACTTAATACAACAACAAGTCCTGGTTCAGCACCTTTTTCTTGGTTTTGACTTTCGCATAAATCATTTAAGTCATGTGCGATTGTATATAGCCAATAAATACTATAAATGCCACAAGTAACTAAACTTAGTACTACACAGAGTCCAATACTCTTTTCTTTTACAACACCAGTAGTAAATGAAAAACTTGGTTCTACATGCACTGTTTCATTACCTGCAAGTTCGGTATTCTTTAATCTTTGCCAATCTTGCATACCTGTTTTCCATACAAAACTATTTCCAGTTAAGATACCACTGTCAATAAATCCTTTCATGTCTGATTCACTAAAAGGACCTTTAGAATCATTATTCTCTACATAATACCAATCATTTGAAGATGATGTAGAAATAAATTCATTTAATTCTGTATTCTCTAGTCTTTCCCAGTCTTTCATACTTGCCTTCCATACTAGAGTACTACCATTGATTTCACCAGAAGTAATCTTAGCCTTCATCTCTTCTATACTGAATGATCCTTTAGAGTCATTGTTCGATACATAGTACCATTCTTTGACTGATGTAGTTGATTCATTCTCATTTACTGATTCTTCTTTATTTATTTCAACTTCAGATTCATTAACTTCTTCTTCAATCTTATCCACGACTGCAACAGGTACAACAATATCTTTATCGATTTCTACCTTTGTTCCACAATTTGAACAAAACTTAGAATCATCACTTATTTCGTGCCCACAATTTTTACAAAACATATTCAATCTTCCTCTCAATTTACTAAATTATAAAATGAATACTTCCTTAACTCAACTACTTAAGAAAAACTTAAGAAAAAAAAGTGATACCAAAAAGCATCACTTTAGTTCAATTTATTGATAATCAGAATCTTCGTACGTATCCTCTTGATAATATTGATCATCTGGATTGTAGTAATCTGTATCATCATAACTTTGATCATAATCATAGTTATAATCTTCTTCGTCTTCACTAGAAGCATTACCAGATGAATTAAGAATTCCCATGTTCTGTAATTCTTCTGTATTACCTACCGAATTATCTTCACTAGCTGTCTGCGAATAACCTGATGGATCTTCTACTGTAGTAGAACTCTTTCCGTTTAATACTGCCTTGATTTTCTTTCTAGCAACCTCGTTCATAACGTCATTTTGTTGAACAACGGAAGCATAAGATTGAGATTGATAACAGAATTGATAATCAGGCTCTGCAACAATCGCATATGATTCAATCTTCCAATCCGGCATATTGTTTAATTCATACTTAACAAAATTACTGATTTCATCACCAGATAAGTTAGTATCAAAAGCTACAGCTAAAGCATCCATAAATTTACCGTAGTTTGTAATCATCTTAGGAGAAATAATACGTTTAAAGATAGCTTTAAATACTTTTTGTTGGTTACGCACACGCTGGTTATCTCCATCCAAATAGGCATGTCTTTCACGAGCAAAAGCTAGGGCTGTCTCACCATCCACATGATGTTTACCAACGCTTAAACCAGGCTGACTATTTACATAGAAAATATCTACTTCTTCACCCTTTTTAATATCCAAATCAATTCCATCTAAAGCATCTACTAAGTTAACAACACTTGAAAAGTTGATTCGAACATTATAATTAATTTTAATACCCAAAGTCTTTTCGATAGTTTTTTCCGTACTCTTAATACCCATTAAACCAGAATGCGTTAATTTATCATAACTACCCTCTGGACAAGCTAATTCAGGATCATCTTCCGGACAAACAAGTTCAACATAATAATCACGAGGAATACTTGTCATCAAAATGGTTCCAGTTTTAGGATTTACAGTAAGTAATAAGTTGGCATCACTTCTCGTATTTGAATCTTGTAAAGTACCATATGAATCATTACCACTGACTAAGACTGTAAATGCATCCTTAGAAATATCATTAACAGGATCACTTGGATTATCATTCTTTTCTACCTTTGTATAATGCACATTTTGATGAACTACTCGAGAATCCGTTTGAAAATTAAAATATCCATCAGCGTCATGAAGAATATCACGATACTTTTCATTTAAACAAATCGCATCAATTTTATTATCATATAAAGCAGCCATCATATCCAATAAAGCATCATAATCTTTTGTCTTATATTTGATGTTGTCAGAATCCAAATCCTTCAACATACGCTTTGTAGCTACTTTATCCATATCTAAAATAGTACCAATTGTCTTACCCTTTAAATCTTTTTCTTTTTTAATTGAAGAACTTTTTAATACAACAATTGACGTCATTGTTGCCTTACTATCCGCAAGACTTGTAACTACATCAAACGTATTATCTGTTTTATAAATGAAATAGTTACCATAGGCTAGACCCACACACATGCAAAGTGCAACGAACCCTGCTAATATTCTTGGCAAAAATTTTTTAGCTTTAAAGTGTAATATTAATAAAATAATCAAACATAAAATAATCATTACCAATGAAACTAATACTATTAATTTTGCAGGTAATAAATTTAATTTTATAATTTGAAAAATCAATAAAGCCAAACAAACAATCATGAATATAGTCATGAACTTGCTGATTGGTCGCTTATTTTTCTTCTTTTTCCTTTTACCATTACCATTCACATTCTGTGAAAGTTTAACATCCTTTTTAGGCATAATAATAATCTCCTATAAACTCTTATATAGCTCACAATTTCATATTATATAATAAATCCCTTACAATTGGCAAATCTGCACAAAAAATGGTGGTTGTTATAACCACCATAATCACTACATAAATCTTTCACAACGAAACGCAAAACCTTTAAATCCACTCTCTTTAGCCTGATATAAATTTTTCTCATAACTTAATAAATTAGCTTTGTACTTATACTCTAATGACTTAGAAGAATAATTGTTTAATACATCAAAAAATAATAAGAATAGACCTGCTAATACCAATACACATGATGAAAGAATTAACCAAACAACAGGAACAATCAAATAAATAACACTTAATATAACCACTCCAATCAAACAACTAAACACAGCAATCATAAATGCAACATGACATCTATGATACTTTTTACTCAATTCCTCAAAGTGGCGAATATTTGTATTCACTCTATTTTGTATATAATCAGACGTTTCCATTTTAACAACACCTCACAATTAGATTATATACCTATAAATCAAAAAAGAGTAAGGATTTGTTCCTTACTCTACATCATCCGCTGATTTTCCTTCCATAACAGCATTAATTTTATTTGAAGCTTTTGTGACAGTACTTTGATCTGGAACCATTACATAAGCAGCATTTCCAAGTTCTGCACACATTTGTGTATCCCCAGTACCATCAACCATAGATTGTTCAATTTTCCATTTAGGATTTTTATTCAATTGATATTTAATTAAACTTGTAATTTCATCATTTGACATTGTAGTTGAGAAAGTATTGGCCATACTATCCATAATTGAAGCATAGTTAGTCACAATTGCAGGACTAGTTACTTTGTTTACAATTCCCATAAGAACTTGTTGTTGGTTCTTCGTACGCTGACGATCCCCTTCACTATATGCATAACGCTCACGAGCATATCCTAATGCCTGTTCACCATTTAAGTGGTTCACACCTGCATGTACACTTAATCCTGGAGCATGTAAGAAATTACTGCATTCATAACCTGGTTCAACATTTACATCAATACCACCAACCGCATCAACAATATCCGTTACAGTATCAAAACCAACTTTGAATGTATAGTTAATTTCAATACCCAATAATTGTTCCACCGTACGCTTAGTTGTGTTTGTACCATGAATACCTGTATGCGTAATCTTATCTAAAGCTCCTTGTTGACATCCATCACCTGCATCACAAGCTGTTGTAACATAATAGTCACGTGGAATTGAAGTTAATAAGATAGTACCAGTTTTAGGATTTACGGTAGCTACCATGATTACATCACTACGACCATTTTCATCAAATCCACCACGAGTATCTGAACCAGAAATCAATACATTAAACGGTGTATTTGTAATATTGCTTACCGCATTGGCCTTATCCGTATTCTCTACTTCATAACTAGTTTGATAGACAACACGAGTATTATTATCAAATTCAGCATATTCTTCGATATCTGTAATTTGATCACGACTTGATTCATTGATAATAATTGAATCTACATCTCCATTATAGAAAGCAGCTAACATATCCGTCATACTTTCATATGGTGTTTGGTTCATTTCAATGCCAGATTTACTTAAATCGTTTAATACTTTTTTTGATCCCACTGTTCCAATATTTTGTAGTACACCGATACTATGTCCAGCTAAATCATTCTTCTTTTTCAAATCACTGGATTTCTTAACAACTACACTTACAGTTGTTTTTGCATTGGAAGATACAGTTGTCATATTTGATAATAAATTACCAGTTTTTGATATATAGTATCCACCCATGCATGATCCTAATGCAATAGCTATTGTAAAGATAATACAAATAATTTTAGACACAGCACCCTTTGTGGCAAAACACAATAATAAGATGAAAATTAAATCTAAAAGCACAAATACAACTGTTACTAAAAATAATAATTTTGTTGGTAAAACATTTAATTTTACCAAATTAAACAACAAATACATTGTTGCAGCAACTAATAAAATAGAAAAGATGACTCCAAATACCTTTCCTACCCTATTTGGTTTCTTTTTATTTTTTCGCATATTAAACTCTCCTTAGACCCATTTATCATACTACAAAAAAAAAGGATAGGCAAACCTATCCCAGTCATATTACTTAACATCATCCGCTGATTTTCCAGCTAAAACTGCATTAATTTTATCCTTAGCCATCTTAACAGTACTTTGATTTGGAACCATGACACTAGCTGCATCACCAAGTTCAGCACACATTAATGTATCACCTGTTCCATCCACCATGTATTGTTCCATCTTCCATTTTGGATTGTTGTTGATTTGATATTTAATTAAATCCGAAATCTCACTACTAGACATTGTCGTTGAGAAAGTGTTAGACATCGCATCCATTATAGATGAATAGTTCTGAACAATTGAAGGACTTGTAATTTTATCAACAATTCCCATCAAAACTAACTGTTGATTCTTTGTACGCTGACGATCTCCTTCCGTGTATGCATAACGTTCACGTGCAAACGCAAGAGCTTGTTCTCCATTTAAATGGTTTACCCCTTCATGAACACTAAAGCCTGATAATGCATTAAAGTTATTAACCGCATATCCAGGAGCAACAGTTACATCAACACCACCTAAGGCATCCACTAAATCTGTTACGGTATCAAATCCCACTTTAAATGTATAATTGATTTCAATCCCTAACAATTGTTCTACTGTACGTTTTGTAGTATTTGTACCATGAATACCCGTATGTGTAATTTTGTCTAATGCCCCTTGCATACAACCATCTGCCGCATCACAAGCGGTTGTTACATAGAAGTCACGAGGTACAGAAGTCAATAATATTGTACTTGTCTTAGGATTGATAGTAGCTACCATAATCACATCACTACGACCATTTTCATCAAATCCACCACGCGTATCCGATCCTGAAATTAATACATTAAATGGTTTTGATGTAATATCACTTACCGCATTTGCCTTGTCTGTATTTTCTACTTTATAAGAAGTTTGATAAACAACTCTTGTATTATTATCAAAATCCGCATAGTTTTCCATATCTAAGATTTGACTACGACTCGATTCATTAATAATAATTGAATCCACTTCTCCATTATAGAAAGCTTCTAACATAGCACTTAAACTATCATATTCACTCTGATTCATTACAATACCATCTTTACTTAATTCTGTTAAAACTTTAGATGATCCTTGAGTACCAATCGTACGCAATGTACCAACTGATAAACCATTTAATTGTGACTTATTCTTTATATCACTTGATTGTTTAACAACTACACTTACCGTATTTTTCGCATGTTTCGTTACATTCGTAATGTTTGTCAATAAGCTTCCTGTTTTCGAAATATAATATCCACCCAGACAAGAACCAAATATAAGTACTAAAGTAATAACAACACAAATTATTTTTGAAACAATTGCTCTTGTATAATAACACAACAATAACGCAAATATCGCATCTAACAAGACAAATACTATTGTGATCAAGAATAATAATTTAGTTGGTAAAACATTAATTTTAATCAATTGATATAAAAGATAAAATGATGCTACAACTAACAGAATAGATAATACAATTCCAATTCCTCTTAAAACTTTATTTTGTTCCTTCATGCTTATACAGCCCCTCTTCCATAAAGAACTTGCTTAACTGTTTTAAATAATAATGTTACATCCAACCAGAATGACCAGTTGCGATAATAATATTCATCTAAAACTAAGCGGTGGTCAAAGTCCACATCACTACGACCATGACTTTGCCACATGCCTGTTATACCCGGCTTACATGCAACAACATCATCATAATATTGTCCCATATCTTCTTTTTCACGTGGCAAATAAGGTCGAGGACCTATCAAAGACATTTGACCTAATAATACATTTATAAATTGTGGAAATTCATCCAAACTCTTTTCACGCAAGAATTTTCCTGCACTTGTTATACGAGGATCATTCGCTAATTTCTTGTTCACAGTATATTCTTCACGAATTGCTGGATCCTTTTCCATCAGCTCTTCAAGAATCTTATCCGCACCAAGCACCATAGTACGATACTTATACATCTTAAATTCTTTGCCATTCTTACCAATACGATTTTGTGTAAAGAAAATAGGCCCCTTATCTCCTTCTTTACGATTTTTCACAAACACAAAAACAGTTAATGGAATCAAAAGTAAAACTCCACATAATCCTGCACAAATGTCCATTAAACGTTTTAACAAATAAGAACCAACCTGGTTAACACCGCGAGAATTGGAAATCATTAAAATTCCATCAAAGTCCTCAACCTTTGTATCAAACGTAACTAAACCATTCACTTGTGGTAAATACTTAATCACATTTACTTTGTTCTTAAATAATTCGAATAAAGAATTTAAATTTTTTTGTTTCAATTCAGGTATCGCAATTAATACCGTATCAATATTATGTGATTTGATAAATGAATCCACATCTTCAATACCTATTGTTTTATTTTTAGAAACAACTTGTTCCTGATGAATACCATACGATTTACAATTCACAAAACCTTGTACATCTAATAATGAATAACTATTTCCTCTACATACAAAGGCAAGTTGAGCGGCTGTATGACCTACACCAACAATTAAAGTATTATGTTTATATTTCTTTCTAAACCATTTATGCGTATATCTTGAACTAAATCCTGCAAAAACAAACAAAAAGATTGTTAAAAACACAAAACCATATAGTTTACGAAATGTCCAAGAATAAAATGGAAATACCAAAAAACTCGCAAAGAAAAAACCAACATGACTTAATATTAATAATCGTATTTCATCATACATTAACAATACTTTCCCTTGATAACGACCAATTAAAATCTGCATCAAAAAATATAGTGCACATAACTTAATAGCTATTTCATCATCAAATCGTGCTATATTCATGGCCTGCAAGAACTGTATTAATATCCAGAAAAATACAAATTCAATAAATATTTTTAATCTTCCTATTTTTGACATATAGAATTCTCCTCACAATTTACATATAAACTATTGTACTAAAAAAAAAAGAAAAGAACAACATCCGTCCTTTTCAGTCAAAAACAGGTACATCTAACCTTGAATAGAAGATAATACAGTGAATGTAGCTGCATCAACCATACAAGTATTTTTGATATCCTGGAATGTAAATGTAACTGTATATTGTTGTGTTGCTTCATCTAAAGTACAACCAATATCTGTCACATCTTCTTGTCCTAATCCTGCATTAGCAAGAGCTGCATCAATAGCTGCTTGTTGATTTTCATCAAATGAAGTTGATTCTTTTTTTTCTTCTTTCTTGGTATCAGTTTCTTCTTGCTTTTCCTCTACAGGTTCAGCTGTAGAACCTTCTTCACTATTGCTTTTTTTATAATTTCTTTCTTGTATAATACCATCTTTACCAATCTTATACTCATAAGATCCAGTATTTGTATCAAAACTTACATTATAGTATTTCTTTTCTTCTTGAACAGAAACATTTGAACATTCTTTTTTTGTGGCATTCGCATCATCTCTTGCCACTTCTAAAATGTCGTTTTTAGTGATTTCTAATTCACTATTGCCACATCCAGTTAGTAATAGAGTTGAAGCTAAGATAATAAAACTATTTCTTTTTCTTCTTTTTACCATTGTCTTCTCCTCCATAACCATATCCGTAGCCATATCCATAATTACTATCACTTGCTGATTCTACTTTGTTTAATACAACACCCATAACGTGACCACCATTTCGTTCTACGTCATTAATGGCTGCTTTTACTTTACGTTTGTCAGAAGATTTTGAATCAACTACATATAATACACCATCACTTACATTACATAATGGAATGGCATCAGATGCTACCGCAACTGGTGGACAGTCAATAATAATATACCCAAATTCTTGACGTGCCTGATTTAAGAATTTAGCTAATCTTTTAGATCCTAATACTTCACTTGGATTTGGTACTCTATGACCTGCAGTAATGACAGATAAAGGATAACCTCCATCATATTGTACGTCTTGTACTCCTTCAAATGAATGAATACTTACGCCTTCTCTAAATTCAGAAATAATATTTGTTAATCCTGAACGATTTGAAATCTGTAGTGTTTTATGAACTGATGCATTTCTTAAATCACAGTCAATTAATAACACATTTTTATATTTAGCTGCCATAATACGAGCTAAATTACAAGCTACAGTACTCTTTCCTTCATTTGTAATTGTACTTACTACGTTGATTACTTGAATCGCATCATCCATCTGACTAAATTCAATATTTGTACGTAATCCACGATAGATTTCATCCACATCAAATTGATTTCTTTTCTTTCTTGCCATTTCTATCTCCCAAAGAAACCAAACAGTTTCTTTTTCTTTACAACCTCAATATTTAATATCTCTTTATTACTCAATAATAATTTAGGATTCTCATAAAATAAGATATCCGCATTCTCAGAACCAATACGCTTAGAAACAATTGAATATGCATCACTCAATTGCTCAATTCGATTACCACTGGCTCTATGCGTATCCGTACAAATCACATCACAATATCCATTGTCTAATAATTCCAATGCATTCGATTGTATTTTCTTTCCATTTACACCAAGAATCGAAGTACGATTCATTTGAAGGACACAACCCATATCTACCCAATGATCAATGATTGAATAGTCTAGATCCTCATGGAAATATCTTTCAATATGAGCCAGTACAGGAACAAAGCCTTTCATCTTCAATTCATATAAACATTCATCTCTATAATCAATCGAATGAATATCGCGAAGAACATTATATTCAACTAACATGTATTTACTACTATTTAAAGTCGGATACAAATCTAATTCCAAACCTTCAATAAATTCACTATTCATCATAACTTCTCCACCAAAATAGATAGGGATAGGACTCATCTTTCTTAATTCCAATTGACGAGTTACCATTTCATTATAGATATGAACATCTAATTGACCAGGAATAAAATGTGGTGTACTACAAATACCTACAATACCATCCTTTTTAGCAGACTCTAATGAACTCACTGCATCCTCAACACAAGGCATACCATCATCTATACCCCAAGCAATATGAGAATGCAAATCAATATACTTAGCCATTATAGTTCAGGAATCTCGCAGAATACTGGAATACCCAAATATTTTTCTGCCTCTTCCTTCGTACGCAAACGATTATCAAACAAGAATCTCAACGTTGCATAACCACAACCAAGTACAAAACCAACCATAGTAGCAAGTAAAGTATTCTTCTTAACATTCGGTCCACTAGGAATATAAGACAATTTCGCCTTATCAACAACCTCAATATTACGAACATTCAAATTTTTCTGCATAGTACGAATAAAAGTACTTACTGTATCATTCGCGATATCCTTAGACAATTTAGGATCCGTTGTTGTAGCTGAAATCGTAATAATTTCTGTATTTGACTCATTCGTTACACTCACAAGCTTTTTAACACTTTCAGCACTCTCTAATCCAACATCCTTAGCTACTTCAGACATAATGTTGTTTTGAGTTAATAAATTCACTGCATTCGTAACCAACTTACTATTCGCCATCTGTGAATTATAATCCAAAGATCCACTCTCACTAATCTGTGGCGTTAAATAAATTGATGTACTAGCCGTATACGTTGGAGCAATCAATAACTTTGTTCCAAAGAAACCACCAACACCAAACAATATACATAAAACAACAATCAACTTAATATGTTTTAATATAGCCCTAAATAATTCTAATAAATCAATCTCTTCCATTTCACGTACATCACTCTGTGTACGATCCATTCTACTGTTTACCATAAAAACCTCCCTTTCTCACAATAAAACATACTCTATAAATATATCATAATTAAAAATGAGTTTCATTAAATCACAAGAAAAAAAGCTAAATAATTTTTAGCTTTTTCCAGTTTAATATCACAGACTAACAACATAAACACAATAAAATCAAAATATAATATCATAACTTTATAATATCATAACTTATTTAAATAAGAGCTTTACCATCCCTCCAATTGCATCGAATATAATTTTTAAATTCATTTTCACAAACAAGATTTTTACCATCTACATGATCTACTATAATAATCTGCGGTAAAATTCCACTTTCCGAACCAATCAATTTAATTTCATCAAAAATAGTTTGATACATACTATTAACAGCAACTAAATCTGCATGTGTAAGACCTTCACTATCCACTCCTTGTGGAAAATATACTTGACTAGGTTGATCAAAAAACATAATTAATGGCATAGGTGATTCTTGTTGTAGAGCAAAATAATGTAAGAAACTTAAGAATAATGCTATATGGCAGGAAACCCAATTGGCCCCACTTCCCATTTCGTATAAATAAATTCTTTGCTTATTGTTCTGCGACTGATAAATATCAAAAGTATGATTTATGATATCAAAATTCAAATTAATAGGTTTAAATTCTTCTTCAAAATCAAGTGATTCAGCAAGTCTATTCATATTATCAGAAATAAACGTTTGAGCTTTAGAAAGTTTATTATCTATATCAAATATTTTTATTTTTTCTTCCAATTTTTGAATTTCTTCTTGTAATTTAGAAATATCATCATCGGCAAATTCAAATACTCCTGAATCGTTCATCTCAACATATAATTTAATTTTTGCCTTAGCATAATTAATTTTTTCTCTTTTTGATAATAATTCTTTAGACTTTATATATTTACTCTCAATTAATTTTTTCTCTTCCCATACCTTTCGAATATTTTCTTCGATTTTGCCATGTTTCTCTTTTAATTTTCTAATATCTTCAGAAAAATCAGTTGTATATTTTTCCGTTATTTCAAGTTCACTATCTAACCATTGTGTTGCTATCGTTAGTTCGGAATCATTCTCGTTGATTTTTTTGCAATTATTTCCACACAATGGACATGTATATGTATTGGTTTCAATTTTAATTGATTCAGTCTGTAATTTTAAATCTTGAAGCATCTTAGAATATGAATTTCCATTATTGGATGTTTTTTCTAATTCATTAATTTTAGCCAAAACAACTACTTCTTCATTTCTTATGTTTTCCAATTTTGAATTTAACTCATTGTAACGTTTAACAATTTCCTTATCGCCCAAAAGTATTGTGTCATCAAATTCCGGTAAATTAGAAGCTATTTTTAACATTTCATTAAGTGAAACATTCTTATCAAAATCCATTTCAAGTAATGCATAATAATCCAATAAAAGTGACATAAGATTATCTTTTACATATTGTTGACTTTTTTTGTTGATTTTCTGTTTTTTCCTTTGTTGGATTAGATTAGCCTTCAGTGAATTCAATTCAATTAAACTACTATAATATTCTTGATTAACCATACCTGCAAAGACAGGAAATTGATTAATTACTTCTTTTCTCTTATAAAAATCAGAGAATCTGTAAAATAAAGCAAATTTGCTTGCTATTAAATTTTGGTGTTGAAACATATATGAAACCATATTTCGTAAAGATGCTTTACCCTTTTCCTCATTATTATCAGTCACGTTCGTTACAAACATACCTAATGCAGATTCGATTTTATTTTTTACATCTTGATATGGTAAAGCAGTTGTATCATCAAAATATTGCAAATCTAAATTTTCTGTATCAAAACTAGTATTTTCCTTAGAAAAAAACATTTTTCCTCCAAGTTCCCAATTGTAACGCGCAATAATATATGTCTGTTCGCCAATAACCATTATAAGAGTATATAGATATGAAAAATCAGTAATCTTTCCTTTTGGTATTGTACATTGTGTACTACATAAACAATAATCAATTATTTCGACCAATGCACTTTTCCCTGTTTTCGATTCACCCGTTATTATATTAACTCCTTGCTTAAGTGGTACTATTCTTTTATCACCATTTTTATTAAATATCACTATTGACTTTATATAGCTTTTCATTAAATATCAACTCCTAAAAATATAGATAAATCATCTTCCGTAGTTTTTGAAAATACAACGCCAAGATAGTATGAACATCTAATCCATCCTTTTATATTTCCTTTATAATCTTTGTAATTAATACTTTTATTTAAAATTATTTTATTGTTTTCAAAGGATATCTTCTCTTCAGAATACAAAATAATAATGGATTCTTTACAATATTCTTTAAGAAAATCATAACTTTCTAAAAAGTTTACAAGTCTACATTTCCCTGAAATTTTTGTTTCAAAAATTTCAAATTTTGACTCGTATAAAGTTTCTATTCGACTTTTCCTATTTGCAGTCTTAAGTTTTTCTCGTGAATCTTTGTTCAATAAGATTGGTAGTACATAAAACGATAATTTTAAATCACATGGTGAATCATAACCCGAGAGAAACCCTTGAATTAACAATGAATAAAAATGCGGATTCATTGAAAGCTTCTTAATGAAATTAATGCTCATTTTCTGTTTCACCTACTTTCCAACGAAAATCACCATCATCAACTATATTATGTATAATTCCTCTTTGAAAATACTGTTGATTATGAGTAAAATGTCCAAAATTTCTTGGCTCCCACATCATTACATCATTATATAGTTTTCTTGAAATTTTAATTTTTTCTTTTTCTGTTGAATCTTCAGCATCTAATTCACTATTGTCCTTAGCGTATCTCAAATTTGATAACATATCATTTTTATAAGGTTCGATACTATTTATATATGAGATATTATTATAAAAATATTTTTTTAATGTATTCATTGTTTTCCAATAATCTGAAATTGCTTCATCTATTTTTTTATCATATTTTATTTCACGTATAGCCTCTACAAATGTTTTTTGTTTTGCAATTTCAATTTGAGATTCAGTTGGTTGCAATTCCCCAAATTCATTTGGTAAAGATATATTTTCAGAAAGGCCATAAATTTGAGATTGAACCATTAAAATATCATCAAATTCTTCTCTTGTAACACTCCATACATGTGGAACATCTTTGACTTTGATTATTATATTTCCTAATATAGCTGCTATAAATTGATCTCTATTATTAACAGGAATATGTCCTATATATTTAGTAAATTCGTTTGATATTCCCTCAAGAGAAGTTTTAGCAGATTCAATTGTAAATCTATCTAATATCGTTAAAATACGATTTTCATCATAATTATCATTAAAAATCCTCTCATATTGTGTCCTAAAATATTTTTCATTTGCTTTTTTAATTGTCCCAATATTTTTGAGGCGTTGAAGCTTTTCATTTTTATCGATTTGATTCCATTTAAAGAAAGATGAATTTTGTGTTATATTAGCTGTAGTACTCAGTATAAAATTACTAAAATTTTTTACACGCTCATAATCAGTGTACCAATTGGCGAGTGTTTTCCAAAAATCTATATCCCTTTCTAATAGATTAGAAACCCCAAAATGATGTTTTACTTCTTTTTGAAAGCCAACACCTTTTTCATCAACAACACTTACATCACCATAAGCTTCAATGTATAATGTTTCTCCGGCCTTCAATTCAAAACAATCTTTTAGTGCAATCAAATATTGATAGATATCACCTGATTTTTGCAATGTTGCATCATTAATTGATTTTTCCAAGGCTAGTACCTCCTTGAGATTAAACAAATTTATAATGACTTGACCATATTACATATAAAAAGAGTTCAGCAAAATGTTTTATGATGAATCAAATTATAATCGTTTATCTTCATAATTAAGATTAGCATACATTTTTATTAATTCAAAGTCTACTATGGTTATATTTAAATATAATATCAATTGAATTTTATTTTGAAATTTCCATATATGCACACTTTTTTAACGTATATATATTTACATTCAAATCTTCACATAAAAATTTTTTTGTTTCTTCCAATTGTTTTTTTGCTTCATTTTCGCCATTGCGAAAATTTTTAGCTTCAATAATATAAGCAAAGCCTGATTTTAAAGCTTTATTTGGTAAATATATAAATCCATCAAGTTCGTCCTTATTCATATTTCCTTGATAGCTACTTATTCTTATATTTCCAATATAACATAGAACTAAACCTCTATAATTTAATTCATTTAATACTTTAATAACAGAATTAATTTCATGTTCTTTTTCCTTATCAATCGGTAAACTTTTTACACGTTGCTCAATCTGATTAGCTATAGTTCTACTTCCGTTTCCAATATAAGCACAATCATCAATCGTTAAACTTTTCGGCAAACTAAGGCTAAAATAGAATTGATTATATTTATATAGTGATTTTATTGCATATTTTACTATATCTAACTTATATTCATTATTGTATAATTTTGTTTCCATAACTTGGGATATTATCCTTTTAACATCATTCGGAATATTCTTTACTGACGTTAAAGTATAAACAATATTGATATAATTTAAATTTTGTGCAATTTGCGTACCAACTACAATTCTTTTAGGTAATTTATTCATAGCTTTCTTAATTATCAGGCTCTCTGTATAACAATCATTTTCTCTACAATCTTTTGATAAAATCAACGTTGTGTCTTTTTTCAGCATTTTTAATACATTAGGTTCATTAACAGAATGTAAATCTTCATATGCATCAGTTTGTTCAAGAAATAATTTTCTCAATTCTACAATATTTTTTATATTTTCTATTTTATTGCGATAGATATCATATTTTTCACTAAATATCAGTGAATTATTTAAAATACTCATAGGTGAATTATAGATTTGTTGATGAATTATTTCTTCTAATTGATTCAAAGATTTGTTCATAGCTGATTGATCATCAAATAAATCATCAATATAAGATGGTATCGTAAAAATCATTCGATTTAAATTTGCGCCAACTGAAGCAGGTGTATACACCATATCCATTGATAAATATGCTATTTTTCTTATTTTCTTGTACAAATAAAAAATTTTACTAGTTGCTTCATTTTTTATTAAACCAGAATCTAACAATTGTATAACCATACACATATATAAATCACAAGACTCTCTGTACTTAGATTTTCTTCTAAATTCTTTTAAAATATGTAATAAATTAAATAAATGCAGTTTATAGTAATTACCATCATTTAGAATCTCATCAAACTTATTTTTTATTTCCTTTGGTAAATTACTTTTATATATTTTGTAAAAATCAGTTTTACTTTCTTTTGATTCTATTAATAAATCTAACAATATTCGCGAACTTGTAAAAGTATCATACATATGTCCAGCATTCGAAAGCATCGCCAAACATTGCAATAAAGCTTTTCCAGAAACATCTTTTTTAAACTTATTATACTCACATAAATTTGACGATAAACTTAATTCTATATTTCGTTTATCTTCACTTCGAATATTATGTATTAACATTAATTGTGTAAACACATACTCATACCTTGTATGATGCGCTCCAGGATAAACATATTTCATAGTTCCTAACTGACAGGTGTTTTTCATTTTGTTTATTAAATTATTTTCTTCTAAAATACTATTTAAAATAACTGCCTCACCCACAATTGAACATGTTGCAAAACCAAATCCTGGTAAGTTATATTTTAATTCTTCCATCATTTCCATTTCCTTATTTTGAAGTTAAAAATTTTCAATTTAAAAACAACAAATAAACCATGATTTATCTAATCTTATTATTTATTAATCCCTTCTAAACAAATCACGAGTATATACTTTATCTTGTACATCATCTAAACAATTATCATAACGATTTGCGATAATTGCTTGACTCAAAGATTTAAATTCTTTCAAATCATTGACTACCTTACTACCAAAGAATGTTTCTCCATCCTTTAATGTTGGTTCATAAATAATAACTTTAGCCCCCTTAGCCTTAATACGTTTCATAACACCCTGAATAGAACTTTGTCTAAAGTTATCACTATTTGATTTCATAGTTAAACGATAAACACCAATAACTACTTCATGCTCTTCACTTTCTGAATATGTGTTATTATCATCATATCCATAATAACCAGCCATATTTAATACCCTATCCGCAATAAAATCTTTACGAGTACGATTCGATTCAACAATCGCTTCAATCAAGTTTTCAGGTACATCCTGATAATTAGCCAATAATTGTTTAGTATCTTTTGGTAAACAATAACCACCATAACCAAATGAAGGATTGTTATAATGAGATCCAATTCTAGGATCTAAACATACACCATTAATAATATCTTGTGTATTTAAGCCTTTCATTTCAGCATACGTATCTAATTCATTAAAGTAAGATACACGAAGTGCTAAATAAGTATTTGCGAATAACTTAACAGCTTCTGCTTCTGTAAATCCCATAAATAATGTATCAATATTTTCTTTAATAGCACCTTCTTGAAGTAAAGCAGCGAATTCATGACTCTTCTCAACTAATCTAGAATCATTTACATCCGTACTAACAATAATTCTTGAAGGATAAAGGTTATCATATAAAGCCTTAGACTCTCTTAAAAATTCAGGACTAAAAATAATATTTTTAGTATTAAATTTCTTTCTAACACTCTCCGTATATCCAACTGGAATTGTTGACTTAATTACCATAATAGCTGAAGGATTATACTTCAATACAAGTTCAATAACACTCTCTACTGCACTAGTATCAAAGAAATTCTTCTTACTATCATAATTTGTAGGTGCAGCAATAACTACAAAGTCAGCATCAGAGTAAGCATACTCCGCATCTAAAGTAGCTTCCAAATTTAAATTCTTTTCCGCCAAATACTTTTCAATATAATCATCCTGAATAGGTGATTTTCTAGCATTAATTAAATCAATCTTCTCCTTAATAATATCCACTGCCTTTACCTCGTTATGTTGAGATAATAAACAAGCAATACTCAATCCTACATACCCTGTTCCTGCAACTGCTATTTTCATAAAACATCATCCTTCCTTTAACTAAATAGCTTTTTATTCCCACAATTAAACTGTATTAGGCCTACAGTTTTATGCATAGTTTTATCTAAAAACATATTATAAGGTATTCTCACCTTATCACTCACAATAAATCGCATTCCAGCTGAAACATGAATTCCCTTTTCTTTCTTATTAAACTCATATTTCACATCTGACTTAAAAGTACCATCACTCATAATCTATTCACCTCAAGACATTATTTAATCTGTTTATTTATGATGATTTAGTACATTCTGTCACTTCATACATCGTTTATAATCAATATTTCAGTCAATTTATCAAAAATTGCATTTTCCAATTTTATTTTTAATGATCTTATATTGTCATATCTATCCGCATTATCTAGAAACCATTTTAAAATATTAGATTCATCAATAATTTTTTTCTCATCTTTTGTTAAACTATCTAGTATAGAACAGTAATAACTTTTAACAATCGAGCGTTTATCCTCCACTTTAAGATCTTCATATTCTATACAGCAACCAACTCTTGAAAACATTGCGGGTCCAAGTGTATTTTTAATCTCTTCTTCACTTTTAAAATTACTAGTAAGTATAAAGATTGAATTTTTTAAATAAACTTGATAATTAACATCTTCATATACACCTTCATCAAATAATTCATAAAAAGCATTATAGAAAGATGGACTCACTTTATCAAATTCGTCAATTAAAATAACATTTGATTCCCTAGCTAACATATCTCGTGCAAAACTCGGTTTAGAATGTTCCGCACCAAAAATATAATTAGATGCTTCGATTGTTTGCATCATTGAAAACTGTATTCTCAAAAGATTTCCACCCATACATTTACTAATAACTTTTGCAGTTTCAGTTTTACCTACTCCAGATGGACCATATAACATTAAAACAATGGGTTTTTTACTAGATTTATTAATTAGTCTATAAATACCACTAATTATTTGTATTTTTCCTCTTTCCTGTCCTAATATTTCAGAATTAAATGTCTTATATACGCTTTTTAATTTAGATCTATTTATTTTTCGGTATTTACTATTTTGATAAATTATATTTCTACAATTATTCTGTAAAGAATTCAAAACCTTTTTAGGAGGATTATGTACAAATAATTTATCAATATCATGATTTAACATAATAATAGTAGCAAAATTAGATAAAACATGTTCTAATACTGAACCATAATCATCTGCTCTTACAATACAATTATTAACATGTATAGATTTACCAAATGCAATTTCTTTTGTTCCTGTATCATTAGGTCTTAGTTTATAATTATATTGTTGGATAAGCTGCATAAATGTAGTAGTATCTTCACTTTCGCTTATTTCCTTTTTTAAAAGTTTTTCAAAATCTTTTTTTGACCCTATAAAAACAAAGACTTTATTAATCATTCTGCTTCAACTCCTGCTAACAAAACATCATACACATCTAAACTTGTATTAACACCCTCACCTTTATTCACTTCATTAGAAGATTCATAAGATGGATTCACTTTATTTTTAAAAAAATTTAGTCCTAATTCCTTTTCTATATCTAAATCTTCCAAAGTTGCACTTCCCACTTTTATTGCATAAACGCTTAAATCCATTTTCAACAAATCGCTAATTGTATAATGATTTCTAAAAGCATTTATATTAAAACGTAATATTATTTTTTCTTTTTTCTTTGTTCCAATAAATTCATAGTAACCTTTGGCATTTTTTAACGCCATATCTAATTTATCAGTGGCAATATTAAAATCTCCTGCTGGAATAATACTCTCATTTTTCAGCATATTAAAATAAGGAGATACCATGATCATATAAGAAAATGAATTTGGCTCAACAGTAATCTTATATCCCGACAACTTAGAAATCATACTTTTAGATTTATTAGAATCTTTTTTAATTATATCTAGAAAATCTGTTAGTATAGTATTCTTTAGTATATTTTTTATCATCTTTTCACTATTAAAAGATAAACCAGCAGAAATATTAGCAGAAGCTGAAGCATTTATACCTGTTAATGATTTAAATATGGAACCAAATCCAATTTTCCCATTTGCTTCACCACTCTGACTTTCATTTGCATTTCTTGTATTTAGTAATTCTGTTGTTTTCTCCAATGAACCACCAGCAATAATTTGAACATAATCCGTCACGGATTCTTCATCAAAATAAATAATTTTACAAATTTTACTCATTTAACTCTCCATTTTTATTAACTATAAAAATAATTAGTTTAGATGTTATAGTATAATCATCAATCAAATTTAAAATCTTCATACGTTCTACAATCATCAAATTTCTTTTTGATCTATTAATACTAATTTTTTCTCCAATGCAATTACTAATAATTTGATATCTTGAAATATATTCAAAACTATACATTAACAAATTTCCATCTAGTTGTTCTAAATATGTCATTAAAATTTGTATTTGAAAATTTTCTTCTTTTTCCAATGCCTCTATAATGTATTTATATATTTTTGGTCTAAATGAATTTTTATCCATAGACAAATATAATGTTTTTGCTAAATTTTCATCTACATACAAACCATCTTTACTCTCTATCAATGCATATTTTACATTAAAACTAATTTGCTTATTATTTATTAAATTTGAATATAGATTATCTTCAACGGTAAAATCATTTATATTTCTTTCAAAAATATCTTCACTATTCATAATAAATTGTGGAATCAAATCAGAACGAAGTTTATTTAATTCTTCAAAGTTTTTTGGTGATATAGTAACTAAATTATTTTTAATCAAGAATTCTATAATACTATCATTCAATCGATCAAAACCTACAGTTGATCTAAATCCAATATATTTACTCATATTTATATAGAAATCTAGATTGTAAGCATTATAAAAATCATATTTAAAATCTTCAAAAATACTTCCAATCTCCCCATCTGGTTCTATCAATGTTTCAATATTCTCTTTAATAAAATGCGCTAAAACATCTGTATACCCATATTGCTTCCAATAATCATATAAATTTCTAAATCTAACTCTCACTTTATTGTTTTCTAAAGCACAGTCCCAAATATCATGTAACATAATTTGATCCGAACATTCAATATGATATAAGTGATGCTCAAAAAACATTTCAAAGTCCATATTTTCAAAAATCAATTTATAAGTATCATCACCTAATTTCAAACATTTGCTAATTACCTCTACAATATTGACTATACCTTCATCTTTATTCTCTTTATTTATAAATACATTTACAACAAATGATTTTATATCAGAATCAATATAATCCTTTAGTTCTTTATATCCTAACTTTTTTATAGTGGAATACACATGTTTATTCATATCTTTTAATAATGACTTATTTTTATATCCCACAATAATTCTAATCATTTCTAAATTTAGTTCATATAAATTATTATTAAAGATAAAGACTAACAAAGAAGGATCCAAACCATCAATATTTAAAGCTTGAAATTTTACATTTAAATCTAGTAGTACTTTTTTCCAAATCTTAATATTCTTTTTGCTTCTATACAACGATGATGAAAATACATCCCTCAAAAAATTTGGATCTGAAATAATATATTTTGAAATTAAATGTTTGTTTTCAAGCTCATTGAATTGATTTATGTTCAAATAATCAACCATATAAATGAAATATTGGGTCTTAACTGAATCTAGTAAATTCGAATTGTAAATATATTCAACCGCATTTTTCCATTTATTAAAAAGCAATGGTACAAACTGTGATAAATCTATACATACTCGCAAATATTCAGTAATAAAATCACTGTTATTTATATTTTCACATAAAGTATCTATTATTATGTTTAAGTAATTACTATAACCTTCTGAACTCAATAATGTATTTAATAAATCATAGTTAAAGATTGCCTGGCGTTTAAAATCAATTTCATGTAGTGCTTCTATTACACTAATCGAATTATTCAAAGGATATTGCCAACCCAAATGTTTATCCTCCTTAATGGAAAGAATAAATTTATAATCATTTGCAGATATACTGATTCCTTTAAAATAATTTATATAATTATCAAAATTCTCATCAATATAACCATTAATCAAAAGCATTCGCAAAAGTCCACTGAATTCAAAATCAGCATTTTCAAAAATTTCATCAAATGTGTATTTATCAATTAAAGATTTTAAACTATATTGTCTCAGTCTACTTATAGTCTTATATTCATTTTCATATTCTTTACATATTTGCTCTTGCTTTTTCTTATTTTTTTCATCTAAATAATTGATTCGATCTATATATGGTTGAACAATATCATCAATCCCTTTTGAATAATAATGATTATTATTGCCTCTTCTACTATAAAAATATACCGTAAGACTTCCAGTTTTTGAAAATAATAGAGTCTGCAAGTCAAAATCAGCTTTCATAATTTCATCATATGTAATATCAGAATCAAGTCTTGATCCTCGAATAAACAACAATTCATTATTATGTAATAGTTCGGTTAAAAAAACCTTTTTTAGCTCCTTTTTCGATTGGAGTCTATCGTTATTATACTTATTTAATTTAATAGTTTCTTTATTTTTTAATTCTTCTATAGATTTAATTTTATTCTCGATAAAATTGTTTTTTACCACAAAAACTTTTTGCAATATTCCATTTCCATCTTGAACTGCAGCAAATTTATCTGGCTCAAGATTTTTGAAAACAATCAATGAAAAAAGATTATCGTATTTTAAATCAAGATTTTCAAATTGTGGTTTATTTCCTAGAAACATATAATACTCATTGCAAATGTTATAAAGAAGTCTCATCTCAGTAATATATAATCCTACAGTAAATACACAATCATCACTTATTGCATATTTATTATCTGTATGCATAATTTGTAACAAATCCTCTTCAGCATTAAATCTATTTATAATTGGTATTACAGGAATTATAAAATCAAAAAACTTTGTTCTTTCAGTACCTTTAAATAAATCATCACGAACTGCATATATAAAAGTAATCTTATTATCTTTTATACTATCATCGTTGTTCAAAATTTGGTTTAATTCTTTAAGTCTGACAAAAATATCTAAGTTATTAAAGCGATCCAAATCCTCAAATATTACAGTTTTATAATTTTGATTTTCTTCAAAAAAATAAACAATTTCATCTAAATATTTGTCAAATATTGATTCATTTTTGGAAGAGTCAATTTCAAAACTATTATTTCTAAAATGAATTGAGTGGATATTTAAGTTTCTAATAAAATAAGTATATAAAAAATATACACAATAAAATGTAACTATTCCAGATACCACAAAAAGGATAACTTCCAAACCAGAAAATTTTACAATTCTATTTTTTATCCTAGAAAAAAAAGTATTCACATCTTGACTTAATAAATAAAGAAATATACACACAAATAAGATTTGAATAAGATACCATGCATCTTTTTTTACATCAGAGATTTTTATTTTTTTAAATTTACTATTTGGTATAGTATTGGTATCTACTGTATAAAAAATTTGTTTTAAAATACCCTTTTCTAATTTTTGTAATTCATTTGAATCTGTATTTTCTATATCAGCAAAGTTAGCTAACGAAATAGTTATTGTATTTTTTTTTAAATCCTTATCTTCATTTAATAAAGTTTGTATAACACTACTTTTACCAGATCCGTAATTTCCAGTTAATGCAATATTATGAATGTTATTTTGTTTTATAGCCCATTTAAGAGCTGATAAAGAACTTCTGCCGTTTTTTATAGAACAATTAGGACTTAAACTTTTATAATGTCTTACAATATCTTCACTTGATTTTTCCACTTCTTTTTCTCTCCCTAATATTTAATACAATTAGATAATTAACGGAAACATTATTCTTTAACTCCCCAAGGAATATCATCTTTTCTTTTCCAATTAGAATATAAAAATTTATCAAAATTATAAAAATCAGTTTCAAAATAAGAATACTGATTATCATGGTCACCTATTACTGCAATTAAATGAGCTTGTTGAATTCTTAATTCATAATTGCTATATTTTCGAGATAGGCTTAACTTATTAAATAAACTAAAATTTGTTGGTTTATCGATTTTTATATGATTTAAAAGTTCTGAATATTCTCCATTATAACTAACAAATAATACAAGATTAATAGCACAAAGAGCAAAATTTATATTACTCACTCTTCTAGAATAATACGCTAAACCATCATATCCTAAACGTTTACAAGCCATCATTATAGCTTGAGAAATAATATATTCAGATTTAAACGTTCTACCACTTTCTTCAATTCTATAAGACGTAGCAATATTAAGCATGAATAGCTTTAGCCAACAATACAGCTTCTTCTCCCTTTCTTCATTATCTAAACTTTCTAAATATAACAAATTATGAGTAGAAACTGCAAGGTTTAATATTTTCTGTTTGCCATCTAAAAGTACTGGGGAAACATTAAAATGATTATCATCAGAATTTCCCGTTTCAATCCAACATCCATACGAAGTATTGGATAAATATAAACTTGGATTACCTGGTATACTAAAACGATAATTTCCAGACTTGGAACGTAAATTTTTTGGAAGATGTAGCATATCTTTTGTATCTTTAATTAAAGTTATTTCTCCATTTCTGCACCTAAAAAACTGAATTTCTGTTTCTTTTATACCTGGGAAAACATTACTATCATACAAACTACTAAGGGCAAAAGAATCCTTACTTACATCACGAATTAGTTTTTCTATTATTCGATTACACTGCAATAGATCAGCATCATAATACGCATTTAATGCTGCATTAACGTCTTCATTACAGTCTTTTATAATTTTAATACATTCTTTATCCGCACCATACTGCTTTGCATAATTTAATACAAGATCAAATTTCTTATTCAAATCCTCTGAATACTCTATATCCTTATTAAGAATAAACGGCATATATAATTCTTTACATGATAATATTTTTTTAAGCCACTCTAATTCCAAATTCCATTCCTCCTTTAATTCAAATTTAGTGTATTTCTTTTTATTGAATATAAACTGATCCATTCAACCAATTTACATTCAATAAAAAGAAGAACTAGTCTTCTTTCATATAAAACTCTTTATACCACTCAGCAAATTTTCTTAACCCCTCTCTTAATGGAGTATGAGGCTTGAATCCAAAGTCTCTTTCTAAAGCACTCGTATCCGCATATGTTACTGGTACATCCCCTGGTTGCATAGCAACTAATTCTTTATGTGCTTCAAAATCATAATTTTCAGGTAATACACCAGCTCTTACTAATTCTTCAGAAAGGATCTGAACAAAATCTAATAAATTTTCTGGATTACTATTACCGATATTGTAAATAGCATGAGGCGGAATAGGAAGGCCATCTTCACCATTCTTCTGTTCTGGTGCTTTATTCATAACATGAATAACACCCTCTACAATATCATCTATATATGTAAAGTCACGCTTACAATTACCATAATTAAAAATCTTAATCGTATCCCCATTTACTAGTTTATTTGTAAATCCAAAATAAGCCATGTCTGGACGTCCAGCAGGACCATATACAGTAAAGAATCTTAGTCAAGTAATTGGAATGTTGTATAGTTTAAAATACGCATGAGCCATTAACTCATTACTCTTCTTAGTAGCTGCATATAAACTAACTGGATTATCTACCTTGTCATCCATACTATAAGGAACCTTTTTATTCAATCCATATACACTACTACTAGAAGCATATACCAAATGCTCTACACTATAATAACGACAAGCCTCTAATATGTTATAAAACTCTAGGTTCACCTAAATGGAAATCTATTTACACAGATCGTACCTGCACTGAAAGAATCAACAATGCAGTATTAAATACTTACGGCTTACACAAGATGCATTTACGCAATGGAGCAAAGAACGGATTCTTTACTATCATTGTAGGAATCAACCTACACCTTGATGCGTGGTTGAAAGCAGAGATTTAAGAATTGAAATTTAAAAAGTAGTGATTTTTCACTATTTTTAGTGCACCTTGTTTTCTATTCATAGTTTTATAAAGCTATTGTTTATCTATTGCCAAGACTTTTCTTTTATTTACTTACTACTTTTCGACTCTACTCATCCTGATATTCAGAATTAATATTTATATAAAGTAGCAACACTTTTAAAAAATCTAATTAGCGACAATTTCTTTCTAATATCTCTTACAGTATCTCTTACAGAAGTTTTAATCCTCTAGCCAAACAAAGTCCTTCGACAAATGATATTTTTGTATTAATAAATTATTTGTATTTATCATTTCCGAATGAAAATTTTCCATACCTTGTGCTTTCTCTAGTTCTTTCAATTCTGTCATGATTGAATTATAAAAAATTGAAGGATTTACTATTTCTCCTGTCAAATCATATTTAATATATGAAGCAATCAATGGCATGTAATAAAAATAACTTTTAAACGAATCAAAATCATTAGCATCACTCTCAACTTTTGTTCGAACATCGTTATATGAATCAAAAAACAAATTGACAAGTTCTGTACTTCCATATGCCGTAATTTTCTTCTTCATTTCCTCTAATTGACTAGCATGTTTTCTTGGACTATCTGCTAAGCTTTGGCATTCATTAGCATAACCATTTGACTCGGCAACCATATATAATACAGCTTTACTAGCCTCTTCAGATAATGAAATATATTCATTTATCATATCACCCGCCAATTCTAATCTATTAGAAAATCTTTGCTCTTTTAATGTTGAATCAATTTTACCTAAACCAAAAAAAATAGTAGCTACAGTACCTATTGCACCTATTAACTTTACAATCATTTCAAATATTTCTTTGTAAAATTTCCTGTTAAATTTCATATTTTCCCCTTAATATCAATAATTTATATATTACAGTTCAGATAAAGCATATATACCTTAAATACAAGATAATACATTATTTAATAATAAATAAAATAAATA
>JABLTK010019192.1_pt1 | contig 33568 bp, 25 predicted proteins | sample 7160131 | NCBI WGS metagenome assembly JABLTK01 (sample SAMN14651221, study PRJNA627086) | human gut metagenome | isolation source: feces | host: Homo sapiens
TCGATTTGTCTTGTATAGAACTCGTTTTGAAAAGTCAGATTGTTTGAATATTTTTCCGTTGTCGTAGAAAACTGCCCGACGAAAAACAAACCGAATGCGATAAACATAACGACAACGAGAACAAGCGTAAGCATATATAACAAAAGCTTACGATGCATAGACGTTTTCTTTTTTTTGAAATCTATGAACTTCATATTCCGGTTGCTCCGCTATTTTGTGTCAGCCGACGCTATTCAGCGCGGCTTTCATTTCCGCAACTATCTGTTCCAAAGTTTCGCCGTTTTTGTATCTGGTTTCAAGAGTATTCTGGATATTGCGGATTTTTTCGTACAAAGCGTACACTTTGGTGTAATATCCTTCGAAATCCGGTTCTTTTTTGAAAGAGCAGGTCTCAACGGTTTTGGCCAAAGCTTCATAAAGGTTTTTGTATGCTTCCGACTGCAAAGAATTTTCGCCGATTTTGTCAAAAGCCCCCGTTCTTACAGGCATATATCCGGTAGAAAGGACGAAGTCCAGGTTGCGCTGTTCCTCGGTAAACCACCGCGCGAAGACGGTTGCGGCCTCGGCTTTACGGGCGGTCGTTTTATAGGCGCAAAGCCCGACGCCCGATTGCGTTGCGACTTTTTGTTTGCCTGCCTGTTGTGGTAACGGCAAGACTTTCAGATTCACGGCTTCCGACGTGTTGTCGGGATAGGTGATTTCGTCGTTGTAATAAAGAACGGAAGCCGAAGAACCGATACCTGCGCAAGTCTGTCCCGTCATAACCTGCGTGTTGGAATACAAATCGGACACGACAATATGTCCTTTGGCGATAGACGTGGCAAACATATCGTACGCTTTTAGCAGAGCGGGATTGTTTGCGTCGTACCAACCGTCCGTATAAGAAATATTCTCCCCGTCGGATATGGCGCACAGTTCCGCAAGCCTTATCAGATAATCTATCGCGCAGAACGGTTTGCCACCCGACCACTCGTAATATTTTTCGGCAACCGAGAAAAACCCTTTCCAGGTTTCAAGGTCGGATAGCGAAACGTCTTTGTCGGCGGCGAATCTCTCAAAAACTCCGCCCGCGACGAACAGCATGTAAGTCGATTTGGAAACGGGAAAAACCGAAAGGTGGTCACTCAGTATGCCGTCGCTCAGAAAATCGGGGACGAATTTGTCAAGTTCGGACGGTGAAAAACAATCTTTCCAATCCAAAAGATTATTTGCCCCCAACCCGCGCGCGTCGCTCGAATGGCAAAAGAACAAATCGGGCATTGCCTTGGATCCCGCTTTGCCTGTTTGCGCGTCTTTCAGTTTTTTTCCGATCTGCGAGGCGTTTGACATCAGCGTAACGTTAATGATGACTCCTTTTTCTTTGCCGACGGTTGCGTTGAATTGCTCGATAAAGTCGTTCATAGGCGAATTGACCTGCTCGCCGTAAACGTGCCACATGGTGAGAGTCGTCGGTTTTTTCGGGTTCAGCAAGGTGTTGTTTTTATTGCAGGCAAAAAAAGTAAATGAGGTTGCGAGCGTCATTGCAATGACGATGAACAACGAAACAAATTTTTTGGTCTTACGTTTCATATTGATCTTCCGTTATCGGTTACGTGAGAGTTTGCTCACCCGATTTCTAAAAGTTTTTTGATTTTTCCGGTTTCCCCCACCTTTTTAGGGTTTGGGTGGGGGAATTTTCGTTGCGTTTTTGCTATACTCATGATAGTTCAAACGTTGCAAGCAAGCGCAAAAATACCATTAAGTATATACGAGTACATAAAAGTATACCACATGCGCATGCGAAAGTCAATTGCCGTTTAACAGCAAACAAAATAGCAAACATAACGAAACGGCATTAAAACGCCCGGCGAATACGACGCATATTAAGGCGAACAAATCAACAAATCAAAGATACAAAATCGGTTTCACGTCGCAAAATGCGATTTGAAATATATATTTAAAAAAACAAGGAGAAACAAAATTATGAAAAGGAAATCAATCGTCACGATTTGCGCAATAGCGTTGATGCTTGTTTTGTCGCTTTCGGTTCTTGCCGCTTGCAACAAAAACAAACACAACTTTTCAAGCGAATGGAAAAATGACGAGCAATATCACTGGCACGAATGTGTGACCAAAAAACACACGGACGTTGCGGACAAAGCCGACCATACTTTCGATGCAGGCGTTGTCACCAAAGATCCGACAGAAGCCGAGGAAGGCGTGAAAACTTTCACTTGTACGGTGTGCGGGTATCAAAAAACGGAAGCCGTTCCTAAACTCGGACATACGTTTGATATGAACAAGTGGAAGTACGACGACGAAAACCACTGGCATCCTGCAACCTGCGGCCACACGGACGAGAAAAAAGATCTTGGCGCGCACGTATGGAACGAAGGCGTCGTCACCAAAGAGCCGACAGAAACCGAGGAAGGCGTGAAGACCTACACTTGCACCACTTGCGGCAAAACCAAGACCGCAACAATCGGCAGACTCGATCACGTACATACTTTCGATATGACGAAGTGGAGCTATGACACCGAAAACCACTGGCATCCTGCAACCTGCGGTCACGCGGATGAAAAGAAAGACCTTGCAGCTCACGTATGGAACGAAGGCGTCGTCACCAAAGAGCCGACAGAAACCGAGGAGGGCGTGAAGACCTACACTTGCACCACTTGCGGCAAAACCAAGACTGCAACAATCGGCAGGCTCGATCACGAGCATACTTTCAATATGGAAGCGTGGACGTTTGACGACGAAAACCACTGGCATCCTGCAACCTGCGGCCACACGGACGAGAAAAAAGGTTTTGCCGCGCACGAATGGAACGGAGGCGTCGTCACCACAGAGCCGAACTACGGCGTTGAGGGCGAAAAGACTTTCACCTGCACGGTATGTAAAGCAACCAGAACAGAGCCGATAGCCGCTCTCGCAGCAAAAGACAACACTATTTCGTTTGCTAACGATTTAGTTGAGGAAAAAACCTATGACGGGTTGGCGTTTATCATTGATTCCGCGAAGGTCAATCGTCAGGGCGACGGCGAAATCACCATCACTTACAAAGGCGAAAACGACACTGCGTTTTCCGCGACCGCCCCGATTAACGCCGGTGAATATACCGTGAAAGTCAGCGTAGCAGCCACGGCGGAGTGGAAAGGCGGCGAAATCACTACGACAATCATAATCAACAAACGCGAGATAACTTTGTCCGCAGACGTTTTTGAAAGAAAACTTGGAGAAAACCTTGAAAGCGGAAAGTTCGGTTTGGCGTGCATAAACGTCGCGGCAGATACGAACAACGTCGTAGAATGGGTGACGATTGGCGCTCCCGAAACATACTATGCGATTGGCATACATACAATCAGCGCCAACGTCCTGACCGTGGACAACGACAACTTCGAGCTTAACAAAGGCGCATACGACACGGTCAGATTTACCGTTTGGAACGCTCCCGATTCCTTCTATGCCGGAATCCAAGACTTGTACACCTTTTCCGGTAGCAGTGAGGTTTTGATCACAACAACAATCGCTAATGGCACGGTGAAAAAAGGCGACCAAATTTTAGTTAATGAAATCGGCAAGATAATCACCGTGAATAAAATCAAAAAGGGTACAGGCACGTCGGCGACAGAGGTTGAAACGGCAACCGCTGGTGAAGAAGTAGGTTTGTATATCGAAGGCGCAACGAGGGCTGAACTTAATCGCGGATATATGCTGTCCAAGCCCGATACGATTATCGGTTATAGCAAGGTCACGGTAACAATAAGAGTGCGCACAAAAGGCGAGGGTGGTCAAAACACCCCAATTCAGACGGGAATTAAACCGAATGTTGCTTTTGCCGACACGTACGGTGAAGTAATCGGCGAAGTTACGTTCCCGGAAGGCACGACGTTACTTGCAGGCGGTGAAATACTTGCAGGCGTCACCATTAATTTCCAAGGCAAAAAAGTCCCCGCATTTGTCGGTCGCAGGTTCACACTTAGGGTGAGCGGAAAAACTATTGCCGAGTGCGTAGTCACCGCAGTTCCTAATGCGACAAAAGTTAGGAGCGGTTTTATGTTAGGCGTCCCCGGCACCAATGTCATTGAGCCTATCGAGCTTGGCGAAAACACATTTGCGATCAACCTGAACAGAAGTGATCTCAGCGAAAAGCTTAAAAACGCCAAAGACACCGATACAATCGAAATAAAATTTATTAATAAAGGAAAGGACATCGCAAAATACACTCGCACTCCCGGCACAGGCGCGGGGGTATACAATGAAGTTGGCGGAAAAATAGTCGGTTCATATCTCATCGTCGAGTTTTATAAAAACACTGGATCTGATCCCAAACTAACCGGTAATAACGGCGAATGGGTTTTTACAGGCGAGGATATATATATCGGACTTCAAGTTGAAGTTAAGCCCGCTTCGGGAACCTGAGCGACACTGCAAACATCGTGGTAAAATAACTTAAAAGTTATTATCTGATCAAAATAACGGATAAGCGGGCGTAAAAACCCGCTTATCCGTATCGTGTTTTATAAAAATAAAGGAGACATCGATGAAGAAAAAATCTTTATTATTCCTTGCGCTTGCGTTGTCGCTGTGCCTTGTGCTGGTCGCTTGCGGTGACAAAAACGGAGGCATAAACAAACTGACCGCCGAAAGCGGCATCACCGCAGACGGCGCGTTTGAAAAAGGCTCCGCGCTGAAAGCCGAACATCATGCCGCCGACAGCGAGCAAGGCAAGGCTGCAATTTCGGAAATCAATAAGCCGTACGACAGCGCAAAAATTGCCGTTTTCGACATCACTCTCACAAAGGGCGGCGAAAAGGCGCAGCCGAGCGGCAAGGTCAAAATCACCATGCCGAAGCCGTTCGAGTCTGACGGTTACGTTACCTACCACATTAAAGACGACAACACGGTGGAGGAACTAAAAACCACGGCCGACGGCAACAATATATACTTTGAAACGACAAGTTTTTCGTATTTCGTGGTTGCGGGCTTGGTAAATGCCGAAGAGCAGCATATACACAATTACGTCGAAAAAGTTACCGACAGAAACCTCGTGGACAACGCAACGTGCCAAAGAAAGGCCGTGTATCGGCTTGTTTGCAGCATTTGCGGAAGTCTGGGCAGAGAAACCTTTGAGTACGGCGAACTTGCCGATCACAACCTGCGCGAGGAAAAAGGCTACGATCCGCAGTGCGAAAAAGAAGGGCTTACCCACGGCAAACGTTGCATAACCCCGGGCTGTACTTACACCGAGCAGAAGCCGATACCCGCTCTCGACCACGATATGCAGGAAGTTGCCGCCAAAGAGCCGACTTGCACCGAAAACGGTTGGAAAGCATACAAGAGATGCGCGCATTATTGCGGCAAAACCGAAGGGTATGAGGAAATCGAAAAAACGGGACATAGTATGACCATACACGTTCCGCGCGTTGAGCCGACTTGCGAGAAGTGGGGCACCGAGGAGTATTACAGATGCTCCAACGAGGGTTGCGACTATTGCACCGATTACAATGGGATTCCCGCTCTCGGGCACGATTTGAAATGGCACGAGCAATGCAAGGCAACCTGCACCGAGGACGGATATTGGGGAAGATATTCCACCTGCAAGCGCGAAGGTTGCGACTATTCGTCGAAGGTGGAAAGATACGTCGAACAGGCTCTCGGACACAACCTCAAACACTACGAGGCGAAACAAGCGGACTGCTTGCCCGGCTGGGACGAGTATGACGCGTGTCAGCGCGAGGGTTGCGACTATAGCACAAAGGTGGAAATCCCCGCCAACGGCAAGCATAGTTACGTTTGCGACGTATGCACCACGTGCAATGCGTGCAATCCCGTAAAATACACGCGCGAGGGCAATAATATCTATTTCGGCCACTGGCCGCAAACCTTGGAGCGCGACGAGAACGTAATCGCAAAACTTAACGAAGTGGCAGGGACTATTCCCGAGTACACAATTTACACTGTCCTCGAGAAACCCGAAAACTGGTTATATTACGAAAATTCGAAGGATATCTGGTATATAGACGTCATTTATAGCGGCACAAAATACCGTGGCTTTTATATGAAGGAGTTTCGCCCGGGGGTATATGGAAGTCTTGGCTATTCTTATATCAGTGCCAACCATTATACTAATCATCAAGTGTACTGGTTTAAGGTCGAACCGATAAAATGGAGAATTTTAACCACAAGCGGGAATTCCGCCTATATCATGAGCGATATCGCTCTGGATGCATTTTGGCTGGAACCTAATAGAAGAGAAGCAGGCTTTTATAACGGCGAATACGGCGTTTTCAGGGGAACAAAGGAAAGTGACGTTGACGGAACTTACGCCAACAACTGGGAATATTGTTTCCTGCGCAGGTGGCTCAACGAAACCTTCTACAACGAGGTTTTCAACGATTTGCAAAAGGAAATCATAAAAACCACGCGCCTCGACAACAGCGCGAGAAGTTGCAATCCGGACGAATACCCGACGTATTACCCGAATACTTACAGCTCGCAAAACAAGCCTGGGGAAAACAAGTACGCCGCACAATGCAAAGATACGGACGACAAGATCTTTTTGCTGTCGTTGCGGGACATTACCACCACGACGTACGGATTTAATAAGGACGTATTAGCAAAAGATCCCGCAAGGAATCTGCAAGCAACCGATTTTGCCAAATTCCGCGGCGCGCCGATGGATATCTACGAAGAAAAATACGTCACCTGGTACACTCGTTCGCCGTCTATAGGTAGTAGTGGTGGCAACGACGGATACTCAACCTTCGTTCTGGACAGACATGCAAAAGGCGCCATAGATAGCACCGATCTGATTCCTGACGGCGGCGTAGTCCCTGCGCTCTGGATAACACTTTAAGAAATCTTACAAATAAGGCAATAGGGCCGTCTTTATCGGGCGGCTCGAACTGCCCGAAGGAGAAACTATGAAAACAATAAAAAATCTTATTATAACCTTTTTCGTCATCGTCGCCATAGTCGGCGTTACCGTCATCGGCGGATACATCTACGTCCGCACGACGCACGGCATCGACCTTTTCCGCACCGCGGAACAACTGAAAACGCTCTCAAAAGACGTGGACGAATCCGCGCTTTGCCCGAACGCTTACGGCGAGCAGGACTTTGCCGAAATGAAAAGCGCAGTCAATGATAAAATCGACGGGTTTATCGTCTATGAAAAGGGCAAAGGCTACAACGGATACTCGGTCAATTTTGCTTCACTTGCGGGCAAAAGTATGACGGATCCGATTTTCCTCCTCGAAAAGCATGTCGGGGCGATTGCCCAGACGGTCTTTTACGAGCAAACGGGAGGCAAAATCAAGTTGGGCGATAAGGAAGTGTCCGTAACCGTCATGCAAGTCGATTTTTCGGAAATTGCCGCAAACGGCAGCGCGGATTTTGGCGTCGTGGCAAAACTCGACCTTACGCCGTTCAAAGCGGATATGGGCGGTTTCCCGTATAAGTTATTAAAAAAGCATATCCCCGACAGCCTTTACGTTTCGTCCACCGTTCGCGTAGATAAGACGGAAGAAGACGGCTTTGCCTACACCGTAACGCACAAATCGCTTACGCTTAACAATCTTTCGGCTGATGATACGGCGGATCTTTTTGATACGCTAAACGCCGTGCTGAAAATAGGTACTGCCGAAAACCTGAATATGCAGGTCGGCTCAATGGCGGTAAACGCGCTGATCGGCACGAAAGACGCCATCGGCTTTGCCTATTCCATGAAAGCAATCGGGGCAAAGAGTTTCGGTTTCTGCACTATTTCGGACATAGACTTGTTTGTCGTATACTAAACGACTTAATGCAGCATATTTGCGACGTAAAGTCGCGTTTAATGCAACATATCCCCACAAAAATTAAAAGGAGATAATATTATGACACACACAAGGGCGAATAAATCAAAAGTATTAGCGCTTATACTCGGTCTTACGATGTGCATTTCACTTATGCTCGGCATAGCGATGGCAAGCCCGACGAATACAGTATATGCGGCAGGAGGAACACCGATAACGGAACTTACGGTTAGTGGGCTTACCGATGACGACGTGCCACAGATAGGCAAAAATGCAACAATGCCTACTCTTACGCTTAAAGAAAGTGGGCTTGAAATCAGTAGGGTTTATTGGTTTTGTTTGAACACAAGAGAAGTTCTAAAAGACACCGACACATTCGAGTCGGGGTTTACTTACGCATTGCGTTTGCAATACTCTGTTTTAGACGGCTATGAGGGGCAAATAACCGAACCTTCAAAATTTAAACTTGGCGGAGTTACCGCTTCTTATACATTACAAATAGATCCAAGCAATTACATAAGTTTCATATTTAATGTGCTTGGCAACGAAGAGTTAAGTTTGGTAAACCCAGAGAGATTGCAACTGGCTGACGGCTATGTCGGAGCGTTCGCCACAACGGATTCAATACATGTTAAAGGCGGAAAATATCCATATCAATTTACAAATATTAAATGTCCGACGTGGTTACCATACGTTGTGACGTTGGATAATGGAAACATGTGGAAAATTTCGTTTTACGGAAATCGTCCTACAACACCTACGCTTGCTCAAGTTTTAAGTTTCACTGTTACCGACGCTGACGGGAATTCAAAAACTTTCACAGGAACAACGGGCGAAACAAAAGAAAATCCCGGAGCAATTCAAGATATTGTTGTAAAGTATAATCTTCCTGACGTTGGAGAAACTTCGCCAGCGCAGGCGGATTTACTATCTGCAATTACATTGCCCTCAAACGTTGTTTGCACAGGAGCAAGGCTTTATAAGACTGACGAATACACTTCAACAACTCCTTTTACTTTTGAGAAGTGGGGTAAATATACTTTACGCCTATATTTAGAAACAACAAACGGAAAACTATTTGCAGGCGATACTCTTTTGAATGGTTATCTTGTAAGTAATAATAATTTTTCATATAGTGCAAGATTTGGTGGCTACACGGAAACTTCACTTATTTTAGACTTTGATATAACCAAGTATGGGGTAACTATTGAAGAGTTAGATACTTACAAGATGACAACGGAAACCTTAAAACATGCAAAAAAAGGTGTTCTGTATAATGAAAAGATAGAGTTTACAAAACCGGCAGGTGTGGCGGACTCGGATATTAGGATTGAGTGTTCGACTACACTTTTTGGTTTATCCGTAAATGCGGACGGAACAATTACAGGAATACCCGATGATAGAGCGTATTATAATTGGGGCGAAACAATTACTCTTGAAGTGATATATTTATGTAAGGGATATGATTTAGATTACAAAGAATACCCGCTTGTAATAGAAGGGTATACTCAAATATATTGGCCTAACGGTAAAACCCTGAAATATAACGGAAATGAACAAATCGGCGTTGAGGAAGGCGAAGGATATACCCTTACGGGAACATATAAAGCAACAGATATTGGGGAATATACAGCCACCGCAAAACTTAAACCGGGTTATAGATGGGGAGTTTCCGGCTCTGCTCAATATGGAGAAGGTGATCAAGAAATAACTTGGAAAATCGTTAAAGGTGAACAATCTGCTCCAACAGGTATTACCACAGAGCAAGCGACCGTAGAAGGTAAAAATGACGGCAAAATACTTGGTGTTACTACCGATATGGCATATAGACCATATAACAATGGCTCATATATTGACTGCACGGGAACAACGATTGAAAATCTTGCGTCAGGCAAGTATGAAGTAATATACAAGAATAACGCAAATTATTACGCAAGCGAGCCAACCGTTGTAGAAATTACCAACAAATACGAAAAGACAGATTTCAAGATTACAACAGCAACCTTGCCTAATGGCAAATGCGGTGTGGAATACAATGCAAAAATCGACGTTGCTTGTCCTACGGGAGATTTATCTAAGGTTGAAATTAAGAATTATAACGAAGCAGGCTATCAAGTTTGGGGGCTAAATCTTGCAAAAGACGGAACAATTAGCGGTAAACCCAATGCAAGCTATCAGAATGGTCAACAGAACGTTGAGTGGAGAGTTAGATACTACTATGACGGCGTTTTGATGGAGCAAAAGTCTTACTACCTTGACATAGACGGATATACCGTGCTTTCGTTTGTTTCGGGTAATCAAAATCTAATATATGACGGAAAAGAGCAAGTAGGCGTTGAAGAAGGCGAAGGATATACCCTTTCCGGCGTGACAAAAGCAACCGACGCAGGAAATTACGTTGCAACCGCACAACTTAAACCGGGCTACCGCTGGGATACAACATCTACGGCAATACAATTTGCTGATCATCCTATCAATTGGAGTATAGCCAAAGCAAACAAAGACGCACCTGTCGGCGTAAAAGGTGTGAATGCTTCAAATGTTGGAGTAACCGACGGCAAGATAACGGGCGTCACAACCGATATGGAATATAGGGTTGTCGGCGGCACTTATGCCGACTGCATGGGAGTGGAAATTACAGGACTTGCAAAAGGACAATATGAAGTAAGATACAAAGAGTCTAAAAACTACAAACCAAGTGCCCCTGTAACAATTACCATTGCCGAAACCGAAGTCATTACTTATACGGTTACCGTAACAAAAGGAACAGGTGGCGGTGAATTTGAAGAAGGCGCAAGCGTTACTCTTACCGCAAATACTCCGGGTGTTGGCGAAAGATTTACAGGATGGACTTTGACAGGGGTGTCGGTTGCAGACACAACACAGACCGAAATTACTTTCAATATGCCTGCAAATGCCGTAACCGCAACTGCAAATTATGAAATAATCACTTACAACGTCAATGTAGAAAAAGGAACGGCAACTCCTAACAAACCTGCACAAGGCGTTAAGGTTACTATCACGGCAAACGAGCCTGAAAAAGGATATAAGTTTGATAGATGGACTACCGATTCTACTGACGTATCGTTCTTGAATGCTACAAGCCAAGAAACTACCTTTACTATGCCTAACCACGACGTTACCGTGACGGCAACATACGTAAAAGCGACCTATAATATCTCGGTTACCGATTGTGTGGCGAAAAAAGGCGAAGATACGGTGGGATATGCGTATTATGGCGACGTTATTAAAGTGACGGCAAACACCGCCCCTACGGGAAAAGTATTCGATGAGTGGATTGTAACAGGACTTGATACAACCGGTATGGATTTGACCAACCCCGAAATCACTTTCAATATGCCTGCAAACGTAGTTGAAATCAAAGCAACCTATGGCGAAGCGAAATATAACGTAAGCGTAACGGGTGGCACGGTAGATAAGGCAAAAGCAAAATATGGCGAAACGGTTACAATAACCGCAACCGTTCCTACGGGCAAGAAGTTTGTTGAATGGACTTCATCAACGGTTCTTGTATATGCAGACAAAACAAACGTAACTACCACCTTTACAATGCCTGCCGGTGACGTAACCGTTGTGGCAACGTTTGAAGATGAAATGTATAGAGTTGACGTCACTAACGGAACAACAACTCATAATATGGCAACATATCAAACGGAAGTTACCGTAAAGGCAAACGAGCCTGACACCGATATGTACTTCGACAAGTGGGAAGTTACGGGAATTACGTTGTCCGATGAAGATTTGGCAAAATCAACGCTAACTTTCCAAATGCCTGCCGGAAACGTATCCTTTAAGGCAACATATAGAAACGCAGAGAATTTTGTTGTCACCGTCACAGGAGGCACAGGCGCAGGAACGTATAAAGAGGGCGATGAAGTCACCGTAACGGCAGAAGATATAGAAGGTAAAGTTTTCAAAGGCTGGAAGGACGAAAGCGGAAAAATCGTCAGCACAAACAAGAGTTATACCTTTAACGTAACGGGAGAAAAAACCCTTACTGCTGTGTATGACGATAAGACTTCGGGCGGTGGCGAAATCACCCCACCGGCTAAAAAGGACGGACTTTCGGGCGGACAGATTGCAGGTATTGTAATCGGTTCAGTAGCGGTCGCAGGAATCGGCGGATTTGCGATTTTCTGGTTCGCTGTCAAGAAAAAGAGCTTTGCAGATTTAATCGCAGCAATCAAAGCATTGTTCACCAAAAAAAAATAAGATGAAACAATAACAACGAGCCGTTCGCAGTCATTGCGGACGGCTCTGATTTTTAAAGGCGATATTTTAATTTACAGGAGCGGCTATGGCTAACGAAACACACAAAATCGGCGGAACTCGCTCAAAAGATAAATCGCGGATTAAAAGAGAGTTGGAGCAAAGGTCAGACGACCGGCGGACGAACATTCTTCGGATACGACGTTATCGACAAAAAATGCGTTATCAACGAATACGAAGCGAATATCGTTCTTGAAGCATTTACCAATTCGGAAATCGTCGCTATAAAACAAAAAATATCCCGAGGTTTCTCGGGATATTTTCGTTTTTGCGTTATGCTTCAGGATACACGACGATTTCGATGTCCGAAAGAGGGAAGGTGCAGCACGGATGAACGTAGCCGTAGTCCAAATCCGCAAGGCGTCTGCCGTCAACGGATTTAGGGACGTAAACCTTGCCGGAAACCAGCCTGCTGTGGCACCAACCGCATTCGCCGGATCTGCAATGCGCAGGAACGCGAATGCCGTGTTTTTCGAGAGAAGAGAGAACGGTGTCCTCAACGGAAGCTTCCACAACCTGTTTTTCGCCGCGAACGTTGACGGTGATTTTGCAGGTAGGGGCTTCAGGGGCAACGTAGTCGGCTTCCTTTTCAGGGTTGTGATATTCGCCGAACAGCTCGTGTCTGACAAATTTTTGTCTGATGCCGAGTTTTGCTATTTCTTTGTCGGCAAAAACGTACATGGCCTGCGGTCCGCACATAAACACCGAGTAGTCTCCTTCCGGCGCGTACTTTTTGATAAGCTCTGCCGTCAGGAAGCCGGATTCGCAGCCTTCTGCCGATTCGTCGCTTAAAACGTACACAACCTTGACTTTATCGCACGATTTTGCAATTTCGTCAAATTCGTTTTTGAACAAAACGTCTTTTTGCGTGCGGGAGCCGTAAAGCAGAACGAGGTTTGCGTCTTCGTCGCCGTCGGCTATCGCGTGCGCCAAACTTAAAAACGGAGTGATGCCACTTCCGCCCGCAAGGCCGATGACGGTGGCCGCGTCGCGCAGAGGTTCGTAGCAGAAGTGTCCGAGAGGAGCGGAAATTTCAAGCTCGTCGCCGACTTTGAAATTGTCGAGGATATAGTTGGTTGCAAGTCCGTCCTTGACGCGTTTGACGGTGATTTTGTATTCTCCGCCAAGTGCCGCTTTCGGGGAAGAAGACAGGGAATACGGACGGTTCAAGGTTATTTGGCCGATCGTGAGGCTGACGGAAATATATTGCCCTGCGGAGAAATAGGCGAGAGCGGTCGTGCCTTTTTTCTCGTTCGGAACGAGGGTGAAGGTTTTGACGTCGCTTGAAATTTCGTCTATTTTCGAAATCACGACGAACTGACGTTTCGGGTGCAAGGCTTTTGCGATTGCGTTTGCACGGTACGATTCGAGCGGCGGAATCGGAGTTGCCGGAGCCTTGTCGATGGTTTCGGTTCTTAAAGGCTGAACTTTTGTGAACTCTATCGGATTTAACGAAGAAATGTTAGGTTTTTTCATATCAGTTGCCTCCTTTCAGTCTTCTGATGACGGTGTTTGCCGCCGATTCGCCGGTGATGTAGGCGGAGCTGTAGCCGTCGCCGCGGACGTTGTGGCCGCCGCAGTAGGTGAGGTTTTTCACGGTGTAGTCGGTTGCGTTTTGGGAGATACGCGCCATGATGCTGTCCCAACCGGAAAGCTCGTAGCCGTAAATTTCGCCGTCAGGCGTGCCGAGGTATCTTGCAAAGGTAACCGGCGTTGCGACTTCGATTTCCTCAATGTGCGGCATAATGCTGACGCCCAAAACCTTTTCGCTGTCTTCTATGAAGCGTTTGGCGACGTCGTTTTTCCATTTTTTGTAGTTTTCAGGCGACAAATCCGCAGGGATTTCGTTGCCGAAAAGCGGAATGGTGTAGAAAAGCGTGCTCGTACCTTCAGGCGTGCAATCCGGGATTACCGCGTTCAGGCAGTTGACGACGTAATAATAGCCGTCAAGGCGTTTGTCGAAGCACTTTCTCGGGTTGCCGTCCTTGGAAATGAAGACGGTGTAGTCATTAAGCCCCAGTTCTTCCTTGGTGCAGTCGAGGCCGAGATATATCGTTACGAAGGTTATGCCCAGTTTTCTGCTGTTGGCAAGGCGCAATTCGCGTTCAGGCACGAATTTCGGGGCGGACATTTCGTAAACGTTGTTAGGAATGACGTTGGAAATGATTTCTTTCGCAAAAATCTGCTCGCCGTTTGCCAGTTCAACGCCCTTGCAGGAGCCGTCTTCGTTGTAGAGGAACTTGGTTGCAGGGGAGTTGTACCACACTTCGCCGCCGTTATCGGTGATTGCCTTTTCGATGGCAAGGCTCAGTTCGTGCGAGCGTTTGTACGGCATGGCCGCGCCGTCGTTGACGTAGGATTCGACCATGGTCATATAGTGGAAAGCCGAAAGCTCGTCGGTAGGAACGCCCAGATAGCACCAGTAGGTGTTGAGAATGTTGCGCGCTTTTTCAGGCATGCCGAGGGCTTTTTCGACGTCCTCAACGCTGTGTGAAGCCGATCTCATAAAGTCGCCGTGCTTGAAGAGCATAACGAGCGGGTTCGGTTTGCCTTTCTTTTTGTAGATATAGGAAAGGGTTTCTTTGTTTTTGCCGTCCAGATCGAAAAATGCTTTGACCGACGCGCGGCAACCCGGAACGGCCTTTTCCATGTCGTCGCAGAAGTTTTCTTCCCCTGCGCGAAGCTTCACGTCATAGCCGTTTTCGCCGGTGCAGATTGCGCGGAAGGTGTTGTTTTCGTACCTCCAGTCGATCTTCGCCCCGATTTTGTCGAACAAGTTGTAAATTTCGTTTGGTTTTTCCTTCGTTCCGACGCTGCAAAGCTCGTGCAACGACGGCTCGAATTCGAATCTGCCTCTTTTGAACGATGAAGCGCTGCCGCCCGGAATATTATGTTTTTCAACCAGCAACGTTTTCAGCCCCGCTTTTGCGGTGAGTGCGGCAGCCATCAAGCCGCCGTTGCCGCCGCCGACAACGAGAACGTCGTAATTTTTGCTCATAGGTTTCCTCCTGTTATTTACTTAACTATATTATATTTCCCCATTTTTTCAATGTCAATGCCCACTTGAATTTTTTTGCTCACCGTTTTTGATTTTTTGCGCTTTTGTGCCAAAACCACACAAAAAACCGCTTGCGATTTTAGGTTGCGCCGCAAAAGACGTTTCCGTTTTAGCAAAATTTTCCGCTTTGGCGCGTGAAAAAGATATTTATCGGCAGTAGACAAACGCCTGTTGTGGTAGTATAATTGACGTAGCGACAGGGAGAATAACGGGAATCATAGAAAGAGGAAATTTTATGAAAAAACGTTTATTATTCAAATTTATTTTCGTTGTGCTTGTCATAGTGGTTATGCTTATGGCGTTTGCAAGCTGCGGGAAGGGCGATTCTCCTTCGCCGGACAATCCTGATACGCCGGACAAACCGGATACGCCGGACAAACCGGATACGCCGGACAAACCGGATACGCCGGATAATCCCGACAATCCAGATACTCCTGACGTCCCCACAGAAGACTACAAAACCGAGGAGTTCTGGACGCAAAACGGAAGCAAAAACATTTATTGCAAATTATATTTTCCAAATGACGAGCTTGCCTCGCACCCTGCGGTGATTTTGTCGCACAGCGCGTTTCTGACGGGAAATTCCCTCGCGGCGTATGCCAAAGGCTTTGCGGACAGGGGGTACGTTGCCTGCACGTTTGATTTTTGCGGCGGAAGCAATTCCTCGAAAAGCGACGGCAAAGTCAAGGAAATGACCATTTTCTCCGAAGTGGCCGACCTCAAAGCGGTGATTTCGGCGGTATCGGCGCGCGAAGACGTCACGGACGGCGGCGTGCTTTTGGTGGGGACCAGCCAGGGCGGACTGGTGACTGCGCTCACCGCAAACGGTATCCCCGAAGCGGTTTCGGGCATGATTTTGCTGTATCCTGCGTTCAACATTGCCGATCAGGTGAAAAAGTACGCGTCAAATCCGCTTATCCCCGACAGCCTTATCCCTTACGGAAAAACCTTCATAAGCTCGCTGACCAACTACGACGTGTACGAGCATATCGCCGCATTCGACAAGCCCGTGCTTATCGTTCACGGCACAAACGACCGCACCGTGCCGATATCCTATTCCGAAAAGGCGCAGACGATTTATTCCGATTGCGAGCTTAAAAAAATTCTCGGGGCAGGGCACGGCTTCAACGCGGCAAACTACAGCGTCACGGATTACGACTCCTTGGTTTGGGGCTTCGTCGACGAATATCTTGCAAAACTCGCTTCTTAAAGCGTCAAAATAAAAAACCTCTCCCTGCGGAGAGGTTTTTGTTTTTTATCATTTGAACGAATCTTTCAGGCCTAAAAAATAGTCGGCGGAAATGCCGGTTGCCGTCGATATTTTTTTGAGGATATCGTATCCCGGTTTCGCTTTGCCCCTCAGCCACTCGCTGACTTGGCTCTGCTTTACGCCCACAAGGTCGGCAAAAGCCGTTTGAGAAAGGCCGTTTATTTCCAAGTATTCTTTCAAAATCTCTGTAAATTCCATACATTTAGTATATAGAAAATTCTTTATTTATGCTTGACATATAGAATATTCTATACTATAATCGAACTAACGATACCAAAGGAGGAAACAAATGAAATATAAAGATAAGTGGATTAGTAATGCTTCCGATGAAGAATTAAGTCTAGAGCGCGAAAAAGTTCGTCAGGATTTTTGTAATTCGGATTTTGATGATAATTATCGAGAAGAATGTTATACAACGTTGGGAAGATTCGATAGAGAAATGAGTAAAAGGGCTTGGGGTGATGACGAACCGAAATCGTCGAGTATACATCGTGAACACGGATGGTACTTGCCTAACGATGACGATTGAATTTTTATAAAACAACCGTTTTTAACCGAACCCGATAAGAGTAATGTGCAAAATGGCGCAGTAGGAAATTTTAATGTTGATTTTTTCTTATAGAGCAAATATAAAGTAAAGAAAACATATAGAAGCGCGGCGGAAAATAAATCCGCCGCGCTTTTTTTGTTGCATTAAAGCTGTTTGCTTTGTTAGTGTTTTGAAGAGACGGTGATTTCGCCGTTCGAGGCGTCGACGACGATGGTGTCGCCTTCGTCCATGTTGCCCTTAAGGATTGCTTTGGCAACCTTGGTTTCGACGTTGCTTTCGATGTAACGTTTAAGCGGTCTTGCGCCGAAGGTTACGTCGTAGCCGCCGTCCACGATAAGGTTTTTGGCCGCGTCGGTAACCTGCAGTTTGAGGTTCTGTTTTTCAAGGCGCGATTGCAGTTTGGTCAGCATGATGTCGATGATCCTGAAGACGTTTTCGCGAGTGAGCGGCGTGAAGAGAACGGTGTCGTCGAGTCTGTTCAGAAATTCCGGACGGAAAGTCTGTTTCAGAAGCTTGTCGATTTGTTCTTTCGCCTCGTCGGAGATGTTGCCGTTTTGGTCGATGCCGTCCAGAATGGCGCCGCTGCCGAGGTTGGAGGTCAGAATGATGATGGTGTTTTTGAAGTTAACCGTTCTGCCTTGGCTGTCGGTTATGCGGCCGTCGTCGAGAACCTGCAACAAAATGTTGAAGACGTCGGGGTGCGCTTTTTCGATTTCGTCGAAAAGAACCACGGAATAAGGTTTTCTTCTGACTGTTTCGGTGAGCTGACCGCCCTCGTCGTAGCCGACGTATCCCGGAGGCGCGCCGATAAGACGCGACACGCTGAATTTTTCCATATATTCCGTCATGTCGATACGCACGATGTTGCGTTCGTCGTTGAAAAGATAGGAAGCAAGCGTTTTTGCAAGTTCGGTTTTGCCCACGCCCGTAGGGCCGAGGAACAGGAAGGATCCGATAGGTCTGTTTTCGTCGGAAATGCCCGCTCTCGAACGAAGCACCGCTTCGCTGACGGCATTTACGGCTTCGTCCTGACCGATGACGCGTTTGTGCAGTTCGTCGGCAAGGTGCAGAAGCTTTTCTTTTTCGCTTTCCATAAGCTTGGTGACGGGAATACCCGTCCACTTCGAAACGATTTTTGCGATTTCGTCGGAGGTAACTTCGTCGCGGAGCAGAGAAGTTCCGTTTTTGGATTTTTTCTCGGCTTCCTCAAGCTTTTTGGTCAAGGCCGGCAAGGTGCCGTATTGAAGCTCGGCCGCTTTGCCGTAGTCGCTGCGGCGTTTTGCGTCTTCGATCTGAAGATTGACGCGGTCGATTTCGGCCTTGGTGTCCTGAACGCCGTTTATTTCTTTCTTTTCGTTTTCCCATTGCGCCTTCATTTCGTTGAACTTATCGTGAAGGTTTGCAAGTTCTTTTTTGATTGATTCGCGACGCTCGACGGAAAGCTTGTCGGTTTCCTTTTCAAGCGCCATTTCCTCTATCTCCAGCTGCATGATTTTGCGGCTGATGACGTCCATTTCGGTCGGCATGCTGTCGATTTCCGTCCTGATCATGGCGCAGGCTTCGTCCACAAGGTCGATTGCCTTGTCCGGCAGGAATCTGTCGGAAATGTATCTGTCCGAAAGCGTTGCCGCCGCAACCAAAGCCTGGTCGTGAATACGCACGCCGTGGAAGATTTCGTATCTTTCCTTCAGTCCTCTCAAAATGGCGACGGTGTCTTCAACGGTAGGTTCGTTCACCATAACGGGTTGAAAACGACGCTCCAGGGCAGGATCTTTTTCGATGTATTTGCGGTATTCGTCCAAAGTGGTTGCGCCGATGCAGTGCAGCTCGCCCCTTGCAAGCATAGGTTTTAAGAGGTTGCCCGCATCCATGCTGCCTTCGGTTTTGCCTGCGCCTACGATGGTGTGCAGTTCGTCGATGAAAAGCAGCATACGGCCGTTTTGTTTTTTGATTTCGTTCAGAACGGCTTTCAGCCTTTCTTCGAATTCGCCGCGGTATTTTGCGCCCGCAATAAGCGCGCCCATGTCGAGGGCAAAGATGTGTTTGTCCTTAAGTCCTTCCGGCACGTCGCCGCGAACGATACGCTGCGCCAGCCCTTCCGCTATTGCCGTTTTCCCGACGCCCGCTTCGCCGATAAGAACCGGGTTGTTTTTGGTTTTTCTGGACAGAATACGAATGACGTTTCTTATTTCGTCATCACGGCCGATAACCGGATCCAGCTTGCCGCTTTCGGCGCGTTCGACCATGTCGTGGCCGTATTTTTTCAGTACGTCGTATGTGTCTTCGGGGTTGTCTGACGTAACTTTCGTGGTTTTAACCTGCGAAAGCGCGCTCATAAAGCCTGCTTTTGTAAGTTTGACTTTTGCAAACGCCGCCTTGAGGGCAGGGGAAGGATTGTCCAAAATCGCCGCGAAAATGTGTTCGACGCTGACGTATTCGTCGCCCGCGGATTTGGCAAGCTTGCCTGCCTCCGAAAGCATAAGCGACGCGTCGCCCGACAGATAACATTCGCCCGCGCCCGAGCCGGTTACGGAAGGGAAGGACGACAATATTTTGTCGGTTTCTCTCAAAAGTGCGTCGGAATCGGCGCCGCACTTCGTTACGAGCTTCGGGATAAGTCCGTCTTCGTCGGAAAGAAGGGCGTAAACGATATGTTCCGAAAACAATTGCTGATGATGTCTTTCAAGCGCAATGTTCTGCGCGTTGTTTATTGCGTCAAGCGCTTTTTTGGTGTATTTACTAAAATCCATAAGTCATACCTCCTTTGAAATATGATAGGTTCGGGAAAAGGTTTTCCCGTGAGGTGCTTCCATATTTTAGCACTCTCGCTCTTCGACTGCTAATTATAACACCATTTTCCCATTTGTCAATAGATTTTAGAAAAAAAGTCAAAAAATCCCGAAATTTTTTTGACAAAGTGCTAAATAATAATTTATAACAGAATTGTACTTTAGTCCAAAAATCGCTTTACAAACGCCGAAGCGGTGTGCTAAAATTAGACTATAATACAAAAATAAGGATACTTATGTCAAAAGCTCTATTGAAAACGGAAGGAAAAAAGGTAACGACGCATAAACAAATTATGCACACCGCAAAAAAATTATTTGAGGAAGAGGGCATCTCGGGCGTCAAAATCGAACGCATCGCCCACGAAACGGGCATCTCCAGAAGCACGTTTTTCACGCATTTCAATTCGCTCGATCAACTGCTGAGGGAGCTTGCGGATGAAGAAATCAAGGACCTTTTCGCCGCCGCAAGAAACAGCAATCGCGGAGTTTTTGAGAGAGTCCTTCTTTGTCAGCTGGTGGACGACACCGTTCCGTATCCTTATCTGTGCATGGAACTTTTTGTCAAAAATCTTTTGAGCCGCGAGCCGTGCAACTTTCAGGAGCTTGACGATGCGCTGCAAAAGACTATATCGGAAAGTGCCGCTTACAACGCGGCGAAAAAGGTATTTTCCCCAAAAGAACTTTCCGCCCTTTTGATCGGTTCCTATTTCGGACTTGTGTTTCAGAAGTTTATGCGTGGCGAAGCCTTCGGCGACGGAGAGGACGTCAAACTGACGATAAACAAATTCATAACCTTAATAACAAACAGAGTGGAGGATAAACTATGAGCAACGGTAACGGTATCAGCAAATGGCCAGACGCCAATCAAATCTACAAAGAACTTGCGGATTTAACTTCAAAACCGATTTGGTGCGTATCCGACGAGTATCTTAAAAAGGTTCTCGATCACTACGAAATCAACTGCAAAGGCAGCAAGGAAATCACCACGGAAGCCAAAAAGTATATTCCGGGCGGCGTACAACACAACCTTGCTTTCAACTATCCGTTCCCACTTTGCATGGACAAAGCGGAAGGCGCTTATCTTTACGATCGCGACGGCAACAAATATTTCGACTTTTTGCAGGCCGGCGGCCCGACCATTTTGGGCAGCAACTATCTGCCTGTAAGGGAAAAGGTTTTTGAACTTCTCAACACCTGCGGCCCTGTTACCGGTTTGTTCCACGAGGGCGAACTTTTGCTCGCCAAAAAAATCAACGAACTTATGCCTGCGTGCGAAATGTTCAGGATGCTGGGTTCCGGCACCGAATCCGTCATGGCGGCAATAAGAGTGGCGCGTTGCGCAACCAAACATAAACGTATCATCAAAGTCGGCGGCGCTTATCACGGCTGGTCCGATCAGATGGTTTACGGGCTGAAGATCCCCGGCAGCAGACAATTTTTGGAAAGCCACGGCATCCCTGGCAGCTACAAAACCACCGACGAAGTCAGACCTAACGACCTCAAGATGCTTGAGAAAATGCTCAAACGCAACAAATTGAAGGGAGGCACGGCGGCGGTCATCGTCGAACCTGTAGGCCCTGAAAGCGGCACCCGTCCGGTGGACTTCGACTACAACGAAAAAGCCAGAATTCTGGCCAAAAAATACGGCGCTCTCTTCATCTTCGACGAAGTGGTTACTGGGTTCAGAGTCGGCATTCACGGCGCTGCGGGCTACTTCTTCGGCGACAAATACAAGGTTGACGACACCCCTGTTTTCGTTGACGGCAAACCTTGGATGGTTGACGACAAAAAAATCGAGAACGGCAAAGTCGTCAAATTCCGTCGTCAGGGCACCGGCAGAGATATGTATCCTGACCTCACCGTGTTCGGCAAAATCGTTGCAGGCGGCTATCCTTCCGCAGGCGGCGTAGGCGGCAAGAGAGAATACATCAGCCTTATGGCGGCAGGCCTTGCGGGCATGGGCAAAAAAGCGTACGTCGGCGGCACCTTGGCGGCCAACCCGCTCAGCTCCTACGCAGGCTACCTCGCAATCTGCGAAATCGAAAAACAAAACGCTTGCGAAAAAGCCGGCCATGCAGGCGACAGACTTACCGCAGGCCTCAAAGAGCTTATCAAAAAGCACGGCCTTCCGTTCGTGGTTTACAACACCGGCAGCATCGTTCACCTCGAATGCACCGGCGCAATGAGCTTCGATTTCTCCAGCTTCAACATCTTAAAATCCCTTATTCCTATGCTGAAGAAAAAACCTGAAATGCTCCGACGTAAAGTGGCAATGGAACAGATGGGCGCGGCATACGCGGCAAACGGAATCATCACCCTTGCGGGCAGCAGGCTTTACACTTCCATGGCAGACACCGACGAAGTTATCGACGCCGCTTTGGAAAAATTCGACGAAGTTTTCGCGCACGTAACCGAGTGCACCAGAAATCTGGATAAATAGTAACCGAATTTGCCCTGCGGCAAAACCGCAGGGCAATAATATTATTCGCCGCAATTTTTATAGGCGAGCAACGCCCTCAAAAAGGAGAAATTATCATGAATGAAAAAATGGTACAAAACGTCATCGACTACGCCAAAAAACTTTCCTCAGAAGGTTTGGCAAGCGAAAACGCAAGCATAACTTTCCGTCACGAAAACGAGTTTTATACGACCAAACAAGGGGTTGATTTTGCAAATCTGACCGCTGACGACGTGCTTTTTGCCGACTTGGACGTTTTTGATCCGGACAAACTGGACGATAGAACCGCCAAAAAACTCGGCGGCGACGTGTATGCGCTGAATCTCGTGGACGGCGCTGACGCCGTTATAAGAATCGACACCGACTACACCTTGGCTTGCGCCGAAAAAGGCAAAAGCGTTCCGCCGGTTCTTGACGATATGAGTCAGATTTTGGGCGTAAAAATCAAGTGCGCCGCGTCATCGGTGCCGAAAGACCTTGCGAAGGCGCTTGCGGGCAAACGCGCTTGCCTCATAAAGGGCGAGGGCGCGCTCACCGTGGGCAGAAGTCTGGACGAAGCCTTCACTGCGGCAATGGTTATGGAAAAAGCTTGCAGAACCCACGTCAGGGTTACTGCTCTCGGCGGCTCGCATAACCTCGGTTTTCTGGACGCCAACCTGCAACATTTCATCTACAAAATCAAGTACAGCAAAACCAATCAGGCGGCCAAAATCGCCAAAGAACAAGAGGAGGCCTGACATGAAAACAGAATCCGAACTCAGACAACTCATAAAAGACGCAGGCGTTCAGATGCTTGCCGAAAACCTCGTGCAGGGCACCTGGGGCAACATATCCGTTCGTATCGACGAAAAGCACATGCTGTGCACGCCTTCGGGGCTCGATTACGTCGATCTCACCGTGGACGATATGAGCGTGGTGGACATCGACACTTTGGAATGGGTGGGCAGCAAAAAGCCTACTTCCGAACGAAAAATCCACGCGGCAATCTTGCGCGACAGGCCTGAAATCAACGTGGTTCTGCACTCGCATCCGTCGGAATGCAGCGTGTTCGCTTCCGCAAGGAAGGACCTTCCGATAACCGATCCCGAGCTGAAGGAGCTTCTGGGCGGAGATATTCGCTGCGCCAAGTACGCTCTTCCGGGCACCAAGGGCCTCTGCAAAAACACCGTTGAAGCAATGAAGGGCAGAAAAGGTTGCTTTTTGGCAAATCACGGCGTGTTTGCCTGCGGCGAAAGCATGGACCTTGCCTTCGAGGCCATAAGGGCAATGGAAAAGGGTTGCAGAGATTATATCGAAGCGCAGACGGCAAAGGCTCTGGGCAAATCGTCCTATGGCGTCGGCGACGACGTGGTGCTGTTCCTGAAAAAATAAACAAAAAGTCAAATAGCGTCTCTTTCGTGGCGCTTTTTTGTTTGGTTTTTGGGTTGCAAACACGGTAAAAATGGGGTATAATATATCTTACAAAAAACGTACAGGGGAAAAACCATGAAAGAAAAGAAACCTATTTCCGCAAAACGGATAGTTTTAAGCGTCGTTGCAGTCATCGTTGCCATTCCTCTTCTTGCAATGACGTTCATGTTTGCCCTCAGGGGCTTTGCAAACATACCGCGCGTCAAGGAAAGCGAAATACCTGCTTCCGACAACGCATATATCGTGTCCGAAACCTTGATGTCTGCGCACCGCGCAGGGCGCAAAACGGCGCCCGAAAACACGATGGCGGCTTTTTCCAAGTGCATAGACATTATGGAAACGGAAGGCTACGTCATCGACATTCTGGAATTTGACCTTCAACTCACCAAAGACGAACGCCTTGTGCTTTTGCACGACGACACCTTGGACCGAACCAGCAACTGCGAAGAAGTCGAAGGCTTCGGCAAGGACAGCAAGGTTATCGACCACACTTTGGAGGAACTCAAAACCTTGGAAATGTGGCACGACTACGACGGCACCGACTTTGAAGAGGGCAAAGCGCGCATCTGCACCTTGGAAGAAGTGTTCGACTACGTCATAACCGAAAAGGGCTACGTCGATATGCGCTACATCATCGAAATCAAAGACAGCGGCGCGGTTGGCGAAAAGGCCATGGACAAATTGTACGAAATCATGGTGAACTACGACGTTCTGGACAAAGTGATCGTCGGCACCTTCCAGAAAAACGTAACCGCCTACATCGACAAGGAATATTCTTCCCGCGGCGTAACCCGTTCGGCTTCCATAATGGAAGTGGTGGAGTTCTATTTTGCATTCTGCTTCAACGCGGACCTTGCCAAAAAGAACGTCGGCTACTCGGTATTGCAGATTCCGACCGACGCGTATATATTCGTTGACCTCGGCAAAAAGAGCGTCATCGACTACGCGCATAAGTATGGAATTGCCGTTCAATTCTGGACGATAAACGATCCGGAAGAAATCGAACAGCTTATCCGCGACGGCGCCGACGCAATCATGACCGACTATCCCGACACCGCTTGCGCAATCGCCGAAAAACTCAAAAACAAAGCATAATCATCAAAAAAGCCGCGATAAACGCGGCTTTTTGTTTTGTCGTTACAAAATCAAAAGAATCACGGGGATTGTTAAAAGGCAGAACATCGTGGACAAAAGCACGCTGTCGGCGGCTTGTTTTTGTCCTTCGCCGAAAAGCTCCGAAAGGTTGAGCACCACGCTTGCCGTTGGGCAGCAGCAGGTGATGCAAAGCACTTGTTTCAAAAGTTCGGGGATATTCAGGGGGAGAGTTATTGCCCATGCGGCCAGCGGGAAAATCACCAGCTTGACGGCGGACGAAAGGTAGCACTTGCCGTTTGAAAACAGTTCTCTGACGCTTACGGTTGCAAGGCGCATGCCCAAAATCAGCATACAAAGAGGAGCGGTCATTTTTGCAAGAAGCGAAACGATGCCCCCTAAGTCGAAGCCTTCCGTCGGAAGCTTCGTCCCCGTAAAGAACAGCGGCAGGGCCACGAAAAGCACCAACGTCGCGGGATTGAGAACCAGCTTTTTGACTTTTATGTATTTTTTGTCGCAGGTGATGAGCGCGCACCCCAGAGTCCAGGCCATAAGGTTCATGCTGACGGCGAACATCGCCGAATACGCAAGCGCGTTCGTGCCCGGAAGCAGTTTTTCCAGAAGCGGCACGCCGAAGTAGCCCACGTTTCCGAAAACGGAAGCGCAGACGGCAATCCTTGCGCCGACGTCCCCGCGAAGGCGTTTGCCGAAAACCGCCCCGACTGCGGCCAAAATCACAATTTGCAGCGCAGTGCAGATGCCGAAAAAGAGAAGCATGTTCTTAAACAGCTCCTTTTCGTACGTTACCGAATCGAACTGGTACATCGTCAGGCACGGCTGACAGACGTAGAGAAGCACCTTTGCAAAGGAAGAAATATGTTCCTCCTTAACGGCTTTGGTTTTCACCAGAACGAACCCGGGAACGGCATAGATCAGCATAACGAGGACGGCGCCTGCCGTGATACCGAAATCCATATCCACCTCAAAAAGTTTCTGCTTTTATTTTAGCAAAAAACCGTTCCCGTTGCAACAAAAAACAAAGCGGAAGAAACCTTCCGCTTACATTTTTATTTTCCCGTATCTTCGGGGTGCAGACAAACCACGCCTTGCTTTGCCTGACAGAGCGGGCAGGTTTCGAAGGCTTTTTTGCCGGTTTCCGAATAGCCGCATCCGCCGCAAGTCCAGGAAACCGCCGATTTTTTGTTGTAGAGCGTTCCGTTCTTCATGGCTTCGTGAAGCTTTTGGAAGGTTTTCGCGTGCTGTTTTTCCACCTCGATTATGTTTTCAAAAAGGCCGGCAACGTCCGAAAAACCTTCTTTTCTTGCCGTTTCGGCGTAGAGCGGATAAACCTTTTCGGCTTCGTCGAGTTCGTCTTCGGCGGCAAGCCTGAGGTTTTCGGTCAGATCCCATTTCTCTCTGAAAGGATAGCCGCTTTGAACGTCTATATTGTCGATGGTACGATTCCCCGCGCTCTGAATGAAAGAGTAGAACATGCGGGAATGGTTAAATTCGTTGTAGGCGATTTTGTCCACAACTTCCGCAAGGGCGGTGTAGCCTTGCTGACGGGCGCCGTATTCGATGTACTCGTATCTGGCTCTCGCCATACATTCGCCTGCGAACGCTTTTGCCAAATTCAAAATTGTTTTGCTTTTTTCAAGTTCCATATAAACCTCCTGTTTTGGTTATATTATTAACCTGCGCAAAAAAGTTTATACGAAAAAACCCCCGAATTTTGGGGATTTTTGCATTCGTTTTAAGGTTTGATTTTGTCTTCGCCGAGGAAGAACACGGCCAAAATGCCTTTTCCGCAGTGCGTGCCGATGATAGGCCCGATGAAGTCGATGACGACGTTGACGTCAGGCGTCTTTTCCTTGATTTTGGCGGCAACCCATTCCGCGTCTTCCGGCGCGCTTCCGTGCTGAACCCAGACTTCGTCGTTTTTCCAACCCTTGCTCTTTATGACGTAGTCGTCGACGAGCGCTTTGAGGCTGGCTTTTCTGCCCATAACCTTTTGAATAGGGATAAGTCTGCCTTCGGTGTCAACGTGAAGAACGGGCTTTAGGTTCAGACCGCTTCCGATGACAGCGGCGGTTTTGCTGACGCGGCCGCCACGATAGAGGTGGAACAGATTCTGAACGGTGAAGAAGTGAACGCAATGTTCTCTGACGTCTTCCGCAAAGGCCAGAAGTTCGTCAAAGCTTACGCCTTCGGCGCGTTTTTTAAGCACTTGCCAAACCATAAAGCCTTCACCGCCCGAAGCCGCCTTGCTGTCCACAACGGCAATTTTACGGTCAGGAAACGCTTCTTTAAGTTCGGTTTCTGCAATTTTCAGCGCGTTGTAGGTTCCGCTGAGGGCGCTTGAAAAACAGATATGCAAAACGTCGAAGCCTTCTTTAAGGATAGGAGTGAAGAATTCTATTGCCGTTTCGGTGTTTATAAGCGAGGTCGTCGGCATGCTGCCGGCATCGACACGGCGATAAAATTCGTCGAAGTCCAGACTCTTCGGATCGCAAGCGTATTCGACGTCGTCCAGAACGTAGTTCATCTGTATGATTTTGAAGTTTTCGGCCGAATGGTTTTTCGGCATATCCGACGTTGCGTCGGTCGTTACGAAAATTTTTGACATATATTATCCTCCCAGAAATACGTCTTAGCGTTATTATAACAAAGTATTTGGTTTTTGTAAATAAAAATAACCTTAAAACCTATTTTGGCTTGACTTTGGACGGCGATATAAGTTAAAATTTATTATATCTTAAAGCGATTTACGGAGGAAATTATGCACGCTCAACACGAAATCACCGCGCCGCAACGTCTTCTGAACGAAAAAGGGGACATCGCCGAACCTGGATTTGCGAAAAAACTTTTTTGGATTTACGACAGAAAGGACGTAAAAGCCAAAAAAATCCGCATCAAAGAATGGGATTATTATTACATCGGAAATCAGGACGTCGGCCTGTGCCTGACTATTGCCGACGCAGGCTTCGTGGCCAGCCACAGCATTTCGCTTCTGGGCTTTTCTGGCGAACCGTTTCAGATGAACGATTCGGAAATCGCGCCGTTCCCGATGGGGAAGGTGGGCATGCCGTCCACTTCCGAAAAGGGTGACGTTACCGCAAAAGCAGGCACTCTTACCATGACTTTTGAAAACGACGGCGAAAAAAGGCATCTTTTCGGCCGTTACGACAACTTCTGCAACACCAAAAAGGCTTTGGAATTTGACGTAACGCTCACCGAAATTCCGGAGGAAAGCATGGTCATCGCCACGCCATTCGACAAGCCGAAACACTTTTACTACAATCAGAAAATCAACTGCATGCGCGCCGACGGCTGGTGCCGCTTCGACGGAAAGGAATATCTTTTCAATCGCGAAAACGGTTCCCTTGCCACCCTCGACTGGGGCAGGGGCGTGTGGACGTACGACAACACCTGGTACTGGGGAAGCGGTCAGACCGTTCTGGACGACGGCAGCACGTTCGGTTGGAACATCGGTTACGGCTTCGGCAACACGTCGGCCGCCACCGAAAATATGCTTTTCTACAACGGCAAGTCCCACAAAATCAGCGAAATAACCTTCAACATTCCTATGTCGGGCAAAAAGTATCTGTACACCGAGCCGTGGACGTTCACTTCCGACGACGGCAGGTTCGAAATGACTTTCAAACCGGTCATCGACAGGCAGGCTCCGCTTGACGTCGGCGTTATATGCATGATCCCGCATCAGGTCTTCGGGCTTATTTCGGGAAAAGCCGTTCTGGACGACGGAAAGGTCATTGAAATTAATGACAGAATGTGCTTTGCCGAGCGCGTTCACAACAAATGGTAATTAAAAGATAAGGAGATAAAAATTATGGTCTATGCAGCACTTGCTTTAGGCGTTCTGGCGGCGGCGTTCTTTATGTACGTCCGCGTCAAAAAAGGCGGAGTTCCGGGCGTTATCACCAAAACTATCGCAAGCATCTTTTTCATTCTGACGGCGGTTTTCGCCCTCATTCAGGTTGCCGAGAAAAACGAATACGGCATTTGTTCGGCCGAGCAAATGACTTACGGAATCCTCATCGTGGCAGGCCTCGTGTTCGGCATGCTGGGCGACATCGCTCTGGATCTGAAGTACGCCTATAAACAGGACAACGACGTCTGGACTTACAGCGGTATGGTTGCTTTTGCTTTGGGGCACGTTTGCTATCTCGCGGCGATTTACGGCTACACCAAGGTGGCCGAAGAAAGCGCGTGGTGGTGCGTCGTTCCTCTCGCGGTGGGCGCATTGTTCGGACTTATCGCCGTTTCCCTCGAGAAACCGATGAAGCTCAAATACGGCAAGTTCAAGGTTATTTCCGGCGTGTACGGCGGCATACTTGCGGCAATGGTCTTCAGCTGCGCTTCCGTGATGATTAACCGCATCAGAAACGACGGCGCCGATCTCGTTATGTGGATCGTGATGACCGTGGGCGGCGTAATGTTCCTTTTGTCCGATCTCGTTCTGTCCGGTATGTATTTTGACGTAGATCAGAAGAAAAACACCCCTGCAAACGTCATCATCAATCACACCACCTATTACATCGCTCAGTTCTGCATCGCTTTTGCAATCACTCTGATGAAATAGGAAAATCGAAAACCACGCAAAAAGGCTTCCCGAAGGAAGCCTTTTTATGTACGAAACTATAATTATTTTGCGGATTTTTCCAGCGCGCCGACGACGAGCGGAACTATGACGGAGAATGACCCAAGTTCTATCACCGCGTTTATCGAAACGACGCTTGCCATAATCCACCTGAAGTCCACCGTAACCGAGCCGTAGGTTTTGCCGCCGGCAAACAAAAAGAAGAATCCCAAAAACAGCACGGTGTTGGTGAGAACGCCCGAAACGGTGGCGGCAACGCTTGCGGCTGCGACGCTCTTTTTTTCGTTTTTGATTTTGCTTTTTACGCCTTTGTAAACCAGCCCCGACGCCACGCCCGTCAAAATGCGGGGAAGCACCGAAACCAGCGGATTTATCGCGACGGAATAAAGCGGTATGGCGGAGGAGTAGACGACGGCGATGATAAGGCTGGTGATTCCGAAGAACCCGCCGCAGATTGCGCCAACCTTAGGGCCGTAGAACTCTGCCGCGACAAGCACCGGCAAAAGCCCCAGCGCAAGGCTGACGGGCATGCCGACTTTTTGCAAAATCTCCGCAAGGGCCTGAAGCACGGCAATGAGGGCAACGGATATGCCGACCGCGGCCACCGTTCTTGAATTTTTGTTTAAGTTTGCGTTCATAGTTTTCAAAAAGAAAAATTCGCAAAGCTTTCACTCTGCGAATTTTTTTGCCTCAGGCGATAAACGGAGCAAGATCCGACAAAAGATCTTCGCAGCTGTCGGTGAAGATTTCCAGCACGACCGGCATGCTGAGGTCAAGGCTGAATATGCCCAAAACCGATTTTGCGTCGACGACGTGGCGGCCGCTTCTCAAATCCATATCGTAGTCGTATTTGTTGACCACGTTGACAAACTGCTTGACGTTTTCTGCAAGTTTAAGGTTGATTGCGATTGATTTCATATATGTGCTCCTTTAAAATTTTATACACTTTTCAAAAATCAAGGTTTATACTGCCAAAATTTCGGTTAAACCTTGCGTAACGTTAGTTTGCCGTCAGTTTTGCGTAGTACTGATCCAACAGAACCGGACCGTATTTCATCATTTCGGTGTGAAATTCGAGGTCGGACATCTGCGCGCAGAGGGTGCGAAGCTCGGTGATTTTGAGCGCGGTGTAATAGTACTTCAAAACGTTTGTCGGAACTTCCACGACGTGCTCGAACACTCTGTCGGAGTAGGCCGAAACGGCGTTCGTCATGGCCGCGTCGCCGGCTGCGGAAGAATAGAAGGTGTCAAGCAAAAAGCTTCTGAGCTCGGCTTTGTCCAGACCTTCGTAGTTCACCTTGATGTCGGCCGTCGCAACGATATATTGCGAAGTTTTGTTTTCTAAAAGATACAACTTATACAGAAGGTTGAGGAGCGTATCGGGTCTGAAGTATTTGGCCGCGTAGTTTTCGGCATAGGTTGCCCAGCCTTCCATATAGCCCGAGGAGCTCATTGCGCGAATGGTTTTCGGCAGGCCGCTGTTTTTGAAGTAAACGTCCTGATAGAGGTGTCCCGGGAAGCCTTCGTGCGACAGCAAGTCAAAGGTGTTGTAGGAGGACAGATTGTCCGAATAAGTGTTGACGATGATGACTTGATTTGCGTTCATATCGTCAAGCTTCGAGGTGAAGTATGCGGCAGGGCTGTAGTTATCTTTAAGGCTCGGATCGATTTCCTTCAAAACGATTTGTCCGCATGCGGTAAGAGCAGGGAAGTCGTTTGCGATGAGGCCGCGAAGCTCGCCGACGGTGTCGTACATTTTGTCAATCGTCCAGTTTTCGAGGTCGGAATCCATAAGAGCGTCGAGCTTGTCGGAAATTTCGTCCGACGAAAGGCCGTATTCCGATTGTATTTTGGAAACTATGGCTTTGGATTCGGAGATACTTGCGTTGTAATCCGTGAGGATTTTTTGAAGCGCGGTTTCGACGCTGTCGGAAACGCCCGTAGCGTCCCTGAACAGAAGCTCATAATATTTTTTGCCGTTTTCGTAGTGCGCTAAACCTTTTTGGTTGTTGTTTTCGTTTCCGATAAATTCCGTAACGCCTTGCCCGAGCTTGACGTAGGCCGGGATAAGCACGTCGTTCACGGCGGGAGCGATGCGATCGTTATACGCCGCTTTTTCTTCTTCGGTCAAAAACGAGCAGTTTGCGATTTTTGACTTAAAGAGAGGAATGAGGAAGTTTTCCGTTTCGGTGTTTTGCGTTTCGCCGCCGCGGATATCGACGCCGGTGAAGTTTTCGCACTGTTCTATGGAGCCGACGTAAACGAAATCGGCCCTTCCGTAACCGTTTTGCACTCTTTCGCGTTCGTAGTCCACGTATTTAGGGAAGTTTTCCGCCGCGGAATTTATGAGATTGAAGAAGTTTTCGATGTCGTGTTTGCGGGAAAAACCGTATTCTGCCAGATAAATCGGCAGTTCGGCCTGGAAGCCCAGATAGCTGCCCAAAAAATCGTCCTGAAAATAGTAAAAATCTTTATAATCGGAGCGATTGTTGAAATAAGTGGCGAGATAGTCGTACCAAACCTGCTGTTTTTCGTTCAGATCGTTGTAGTTGAACATCAAACGCATAAGTTTGCTTTGCATTTTCAGGGAAGAATAACCTTTTTCGTAGTCCTCTTTGGCTGAAGGCGTCGGAACGGAAGCGGTTTCTTCGTCCAGACCGTATGCGGCAGGGTTTGAAAGCAAAAAGTTTATGCTCGTGCCGTCGCCGGAAAACAGCGCGGTGAACAGTTCTTCGAGATATTCGTCAAACTCTTTTTCTCCGCCCTTAATAAAGCTGCATCCGCCCAGAGTTCCCGCCAGCAAAACGGCAACCATAACGACGGCAAAGGTTTTCAAAAACAGATTTTTCTTGTTCATAATGTCTCCGTAAAGGTTTTTTGCTTTTATATTTTACAACAAAAGTAAAAAAAATACAACAGTAATCGACAGCAGTCGTCAAAATTATTTATTAAACGTTTCCGCTTGCCAAATCACCTTTGGTTTTGTATAATAGTAAAAAAGGAGATATACTATGGAAAACGTTTACGATTTAGAGGCCGTGCAGGCATTTTTGGCGCAGTGCGACGAGTTGGAAAACTCTTCGTTTATTATGAGCTATAACAAAATTCGTATGCTTTTGAAATGTCTGGCGTACTATCCGGAGCTTCGAAACCTCGTGGACGAATGTAAATACAACTTCGATTTCGACAGGGAATATTCCCGCTCCATCGTCAGCCTCGGCACGACCAACGCCTTCCGCCTGCCGCTTTCCAACCGCAAAAAGGTTGCTCTCGTGGTCAGTTTGCTGCTGGACTTTGACGTTCCGAGAAGGGATTTCGTCCGATTCGTTATGGAATTCTGGCCGTCGTCCGACAGAGCAAAAAGCTATCAGGGCTTCGTGAACGCCGTCATAGTTCCGTTCAAAAAAGCGGTCGTCGATATGCTTATGGCCAAGGACGAGCTTACTCCCGTTGCCGAAATCAGGGAAAAAGACGCTCAAAAACTCGAGGTGAACATCGCGCTTGCAGAGCGCACGTCTTATCTTATCGATTCCGCCGTCGCCGCCGTCAAGGAAGCGCAACCGGAGGAAACCGTCAGCTACGAATTGCAGTTTATGCTGGACACCTTCGCCACGGTGCTCGAGCAACGCGACGCGGTCGTCATCAAGGCCTACTGGATGGGACTTAAGCACTATCTGGAAAATCAAAAAATCGCGGCGAAAGAGGTCAAGGAAATCGACGCTTTGATGAAAGATTATCTTCTTTCTTAATTTGTTTATTTCGTAATATATAATATTATATACTTATAATCTCGCCCGACCGTCGGGGCGGCGGCGTCGCCACCCGAGCGGTTTCGGGCTTTTTTTCTGCCTCGCAAAGAAAAATCAAAAATTTTCAAAAAAATTTGCAATAATCAAAAAAAACGTTTGACAAAACGGCCATATAATGGTATTCTATGTAAGCTGTTATTTGGGACAGCGCTGCAACTTATACATTTAAGAGGCAAAAATCTTGGGGGTATAGCTCAGCTGGGAGAGCACCTGCCTTGCAAGCAGGGGGTCAGCGGTTCGATTCCGCTTATCTCCACCAATAAGGGCTTGTAGCTCAGTTGGTTAGAGCACGCGCCTGATAAGCGCGAGGTCGGTAGTTCGAGCCTACTCAAGCCCACCAGCAGATTTTTCTGCACCGTACATTGACAACTGCATAAAGAGATTTGCAGCAACGCTCAGGAGTTGCTGCAGACGAGAGTTTTAAAAATATCTAAAGAGAGTAA
>JABLTK010067452.1_pt1 | contig 33557 bp, 19 predicted proteins | sample 7160131 | NCBI WGS metagenome assembly JABLTK01 (sample SAMN14651221, study PRJNA627086) | human gut metagenome | isolation source: feces | host: Homo sapiens
ATTTTCAAGACTTTACACATTAATTTTAATGCGTATCTATTTTTGTATTTCAAAATAAATATGTGCCTTTGAGCTGTTTTTACCTCTTCCGGTCTTTTGCGAAAAAACCGAGAGCATCCTTTAATATTTCATTTGCCAGGCGAAGCTCTGCATTTTCACGTTCAAGCTCGCATATTTTGGCGTGAGCTTCATTTTCTGTCAGAACCACAGTATGCTTTTTTGCATACTTACGAGCTTTTCTCCAATCCGCAAGCGTGTAGCATTGCAATCCTAATTGCAGTGCTGCCTTCTTGACTCCTATTTCATCGGACAGTTTTAACGCTTCCTCTTTAAATTCTTTGCTGTACTTTGACATTTTCTTTCCCTCTTTCCGATTTATTATATCAGATTTTTGGGTGTTTGTCGACTCTATTTATATTATACCACTCCATTTCCATCCCTAACTTATGTATTAAGACATGAATACACTACATTTCTTAATTTAGGCTCGCTGAATTCATCTTTTTGATTAAGCGTGTGCTGTGTATAGAATACGGCTAGGTTAATATCAGGATCAAAAAATGCTGTTGCTCCGGCAGCGCCTCCCCAGCCACTCTCGCCATAATTGCTTATGATTCCCGATTCAACCTTATTGATATGTGTACGCAAACCCAGCCCGTATCCGCATCCTGCAAGCGTATTCCAGTTAAAATCCCTTAGCTGAACATTATTTAATCTGTTTGTGCGCATAAGCTCTACAGAGTATTCTGATAATATGCGTTCTCCTGTGAGTCCCATTCCGCGGTTTGCCAAAGCAGCAATAAGCTTTGCATAATCATGTACCTTTGAAGTTAGTCCCGCACCCCCACTATCATATTCTTCTCCCATCACATACCCTCTGGCAACATTTTTTCCCACATTGACAAATTTGTTGTTTTCGGTATGGTATTCATATTGCGACATTGTGTTTTTCTTTGTTTTTTCAGTGTGATGAAATACTGTTTCTTTCATATCAAGAGGAGCAAAAATGTTTTCTTGTACGTAATCCCTAAACTTCTTTCCGCTTATTACGCTTATCAATCCGGCAAGGACATCATGACTTAGACTATACTGCCAATGAGTTCCCGGCTCAAACGATAACGGTTCACAAGCAAGCGCTTTTACTACCGTAACAGTATCCATTTTCCCGCCGGTAAGTTCTTTTGCCTTTTTTATTGCATCGCTTTCCAACTCATATGTCATGCCCGAAGTCATTGTAAACAAATCGCCGATTGTTATCTTATTTTTTGCTTCCATTAAAATTCCGTCTTTGTTCTTAATATACATATTTTTATATTCGGGAATATACTCACAAAGCGGATCTGTCAAAAGAAATTCTCCCCTTTCCAGCAGTTGCATTCCGGCTGTAACGGTTGTTATTTTGGAGCAGGAATATATATTAAAATATTCGTCTCCCGTCAACGGTGATTTTGTATCAATGTCTGATACTCCGCACGCATACTTAAAGGCAAGCTTTCCGTCCCAATACACGTTAATGGCATTTCCGGGTGTTTTTTCTGCCGCCATATATTCCATAAAATTCTTCAGATTTTCAAAATTCATATATCCTCCCTATATACGTTTGAGAATTGCCAATCCTCCCATCGGCACTTCAATTACATTTATATTATTCATTATTTTTCTGCCACTGAATACGGTATTGCCGTAACAATCCATTACCTCTGTATAATAGCTGCCGTTAAGCTCTGATAGTATTCTGTCATTTTCACTTCCATTTGCGATATAAATCGTTTCCCTTTCGTCAGGTTTTACACATTTATCAACCGAATATACCGCCGCTATACATTCACTTGCATTACTTGCCTTTGCCCATGTGTATAACAGCTGTGGTTCATATACCTCTAATTCCGAATTGAGCAGCAAATCTCTTTTTTCATTTACAAATTTGAGCCAAAAGTATGACATTTGTTTCATTCTGTCACTCATGTATTCCAGTTTTTCCGAATATTGAATAACTCCGAATAAAACACTTATAATCTGCAATGCCGCAAGCTCCGGTTTTTCGTCCTTATTCCACATAAGCATATCCGAATGTACCGCAAGATTACCCATAAGCATTCGTAAATCCAAAACTCCCGCTCTGTTTTTCAGCAAGTCATTCGGGCAATCTCCCACACGAAACATATTTCCGTATTTTTTCATATTTGGACCTATGTATGTCTGCCTAAATTCAATAAGAACCTCCGGATTTATTTTTTTTAATTCCGAATATACGCTTGACATAAAAACATCTACTGCATCCTGTAAAACAGCAATATCCATATTATGCTCGTACGGCTTGTTATTTTCGGAATTACACCATACGTCTATAAAATCAAGCTTAAATCCATCAAGTTTCCACGACAACATTGCTGTTTTATAGATATTGATAAGGAAATCGCGTACTTTCTTGTAACGCGGATCAAGTATACCTGCTTGATTAGCCGCATCATCTCGCAATATCATATCACAAAATTCATCATAATGCTCCGATTTATATCCCATAAACGGAACGCTGTACCAAAGTACATACTTCATACCTATTTTATGCACTGCATCCACATGGGTCTTCATATTTGGTATCTTTGCCGACGACGATTTCCAATCTCCGCAAAATGCATATCCTCGATTACGATCGTCTGTCTGCCATCCGTCGTCTATTATGCAGATATCAAATCCCATCTTTTTTGCTCGTCTGCATTCTTCTTCGATTTCCCTCGCCGAAAGCCTCTGATGATAGGAATACCAAAATGAATATACGGGCTTTTTTGAATCTTTCGGAGCATACGCACTCCACATACCGCAGTCACCGCTCCACCACTCCGAAATGGCATTTACAGCCTTTTTTATGGATATGTTACGAAAATCCATACGTAATATCAAGCGCTCCGATTTTTGTGCTGCAAACTGACCTAGCGACAAACGTATTACACTTTCAACCGTATGGTTTTCTTCAATAATTCCGGTATTAAAGGATACCTGCCTTACACATTCATTCACTGCCCATGAGTATCTGTTCTCGGATTTTCCATTAAAAAACACCACCGCCGGTGCCTTGCTGGATATCATAGTATCTTCATATACACTTCGATCAAGAGCAATGGATCTGTCAAGACAACACGAAGGAGTCCAACGATATAGAATATCATGCAGCGGCACTGACCACCTTATCTCAAAAGCATGATTATTTACAACATTTTTTTCCTGCCATGTAAGCTGAAATTCATATAAAAACACATCTTCTTCGACTTTATTACATCTAAATTCATATTGCATTCCTTCATTCATGCTTACACAGCAATTTATATCGTCAGAAATTTTCACCCCAACATTCCTCCTTATCCGACCGTAGTCATTATCCCTCTGCTTGTTTTTTCATTGTTTTATTTTAAATATCGTTTTATGATTTGCATAACAACTTTTACCAACGTATACTTCATACTCGCTCGGTTTTACGTCAAAATTACCATTGGTGCCATAGAAACCAAGCTCATCAAAGCCGAGATAAAATACCGCTTTTTTTTCTTCGCCCGCTGCAAGTTTTAACTTACAGAAGCCTTTCAGCTCACGAATCGGTCTCGCCATTCCGGGTGCTTTATTATTAATATAGCACTGCACTGTTTCCATCCCCTCACGAGTACCGACATTTTTTACTTTTACACTGACAGCAAGCTTTTTGCCGTTCCTTAGCTCTGCCGTTGTCACAGACAGGCTGTCCACAATAATATCCGAATACTCAAACTCGGTATAGCTAAGACCATAGCCAAACGGATAAAGCGGTGTCGCCGGTATGTCTTGATAGGAATTTACCCATACGCTATTCTCACCATAGTAACTTCCGCTCCTTCTTCCTGTTTTATTGTTGTTATAGTAAATCGGAATTTGTCCGACAGCTCTTGCAAAACTCATCGGAAGTCTGCCGGAAGGATTAACCTCACCCGAAATTATTGCCGCTGCGCTTTCCGCTGTCATTGTTCCCGAATGCCATGCATATAATATTGCATCAAAATATTCCTCAGAATCTCCAAGCGCAATAGGTCTTCCGAAACAAAGTATACCTATTATCGGCTTGCCGGAGGCTTTTATCCTTTTTGCAAACTCCAGCTGTTCCCGCGGCAGTGAAATATCGGCAAGGGAATTTGCCTCGCCGGTCACACGATGCGACTCGCCTAATACAAGAATAACTGCGTCAACTCTTGCGAGTTCACACAGGCAGTCATCCCACATATATTTGCTTTCCGGCACTCTCGCATTCGGCAGTTTTTCACAAAGCTTGTCCGCAATAGAAGAAACTCTCGACACATCACCGTCCAAAGTCCACGATCCGAGAAGACCTCTTTTCTCAAAAGCAAGCGGCCCTGCAATCATTACTCTTTTATTCTTAGAAATCGGAAGAATATTGTCTTTATTCTTTAAAAGAACCATTGCTTCGTCTGCACATTTTTTAGCAATGGCAGTATGCGCTTCATAGTCAATATCATTTTCAACTACTTTCGTCTTATCAAAAAGTCCTGCTTTCATCTTTACATATAAAATTCTTGAAACCGACTCGTCAATATCGCTTTCTTCGACCTTTCCTTCTTTCACAAGCTCTTCAAGAAACTCTATGTAGCTGTGCTCCGCCATATTCAGATCAACACCGGCATTAACCGCCTTTTCGGCAGCTTCCTTTTTATCTGCCGCAATGCCCTGCTCTACAAGCTGTTCGACAGCGCCCCAGTCGCTGACCACAAATCCTTCAAATCCAAGCTCTTTTTTCAGCAGTTCCTTTATCAGATATTTGCTTGAGGATGCAGCTTCACCGCCCATTCCGTTAAACGAATTCATCACAGTCAAAAGTCCGCTTTTAATCGCCGCCTTAAACGGCGGAAGATATACGTTTCTGAGCGTGTAGTCGGATATTTCGCTATTATTGTAATCTCTTCCGCCTTCCGATGCACCATAGCCGATATAATGCTTTGCGCAGGCTGTTACTCCAACTTCAGAAAAGCCTTCAATCATGGCGGAGCCAAGTTTTGAAGCAAGATAAGGATCTTCTCCCAATCCTTCTATACATCTTCCCCATCTCGGATCACGGGCAATATCAAGCACCGGAGAATATCCCCAATCAATGCCGTCATTTGAAGCTTCCGCTGCAATCGCCCGATAACCGTTACGTATTATTTCGGGATTAAACGTCGCCGCAAGTGCCAGCGGTACAGGCAAAACCGTTTCATGACCGTGAATAACATCCCGTCCGAAAATCAGCGGTATTTTGCACCTGCTCTCATTAATTGCACAATTGATAAGTTTATTAATAACCTCAATCGGTAGCTTTTGCTGATAATCGTTTCCCGGAGTGGTTGAATCTGCTAACAATATAGAACCCACCTCTCCTAGTCGGATTTTTTCCATCAAATCGTTAATATTGTTTCTTCTGAGAGCCTCCTGATTCAGCTGACCGATTTTCTCGCGCAGTGTCATGTGCGCCAAAATCTCATCAATCCTTTTTTGTATCTCGTTTTTTATACGCTTGCCCATATCTCCACCACCCTACATTCTACGCTGTTCGTCAAGAGTTATTCTGTCAAACCGTCTTTTATACTTGCTTCTGAATTGTGCGTACCGTTCAATTATATTCTCACGTGTACCTATATAGCTGCATTTTATACATCTGAAAGTTCCGTCTGTATTTTTTTCAAGTGGTATATCCGTTAGCGCCGAAAGGCATACGGGACATCTGAAATTTACTCTTTCATTATATTCAGACATGTAACACACTCCTTTTCATCTCTGATTTTATAGGAAATTTCCATTGTATAATATGGATTGAACAAATATCCCTCGACTGCTTTTACTTCGGCCGACAAAGCCGAGTCTGATGTCATTTCTACTCTTGAAGATACCTGCGGTATTATAGCTCCGACACATTTTCCGTTTTCGACCTTTATTTCACGGGATAAATATCCGAATTTAATTGATTTACCGTCTGCATATAAGGTTATACCTTTCATATCCTCACTATATTCGGTAAAACCATAGCATCCTTTGAAATATTCGCATAATTCAATATCGGCATCGTTTGGTTTGTTAATTATTTTCCTCATAATATAGATACGTCCGTCGTTTATAAATCTGTATTCTGTTTGCAGTTTTACCTTTACACCGTTGCTAAAACAAATATCATACGGTGTAAGCGTCAGAATAACATCGTTATTTACACGTTTAACATTTTCAATTTTTGATTGAATAAAGCAGCAGTCCACTTCTTCATCCTTATATTTTACAAGCAAGGTGGTTCTTGAACCGTCCCGGTGATGTGTCTTTACGCCTGTACGCAGCTGTGACTGAATCAGATACGGGTATGAGTGCATTTCCCGCATTGGGGAATCAGCCCCCGTAAATGCCGAAAATTCACCGTTATACGGTCTTAAGTCACCAAAGGAACCCCCCTGATTACAATCAACAAGGATTCTATACGCCGGATTGAAAATCCAGAAGTAGTGCTTGCCTGAGCCGAAAAGCATTTCCTTTGCCACACCGACAGTCGGCTTTTCAATAGGAATATTGTCACGATAGTATTTGCCAAATTCGCTTAATGTCATGTCGGTTACATCACCTTGTTTTTTAAGCTCTGCCATGTACTCCAGCTGTTCCATGTACATTTTCTGAGTAATTTCATCACAGTCTGTTACACAAGCGCATTTACTGAGCCACGACGGACTGACATGAATCTGATAATACGAAAAACCATCATTAAAATCCTCCTGCAATCTATACTGATCTGCAAGATTATAGTCGTAATTATGATTCATCTCCTCATTAACAAGACCTCGCTGAATATTCGGAGGATGACTTGCAAAAAAATCGTTTCTGCTTTCAAATGCGAGCGCCATATCTCGCGAAAGATGAGGCACGGCAACCACCCCCGACCAATCATCGGGATTTTTTGCCGGGCGCAGAGAATGCGTTTTGGACGGATACCACGGATTCCAACTCATCCCCTCCGAAAACAGATACCATGAATTATTGCATCCGTGATATACTTTTGTCCCTTCTTCAAAGCATCCCGCTGCTATTGTCTGCACTTCGGGACAAATCTCTTTTATCATCTCTATTTCACGATAGTCAAGCACATAATTCATGATTGCCTTCGGCGCATAACCGATATACTTTTTGAATTTTTGAACAGCACATTCTATCGAACGGCGCTTATCCGCTTCACTCAAAAGCCATACAAAGCCGCCCAGCTTTTCGTCGTATGATTCAGGCCACAAAACCAATTCATCGCCATATGTTTCAGAGTCCGAAATAAATCGGTTTATTTCGGCAAGGTACTCGTCGCACAGTATTCCCGAAGGGATTGGTACCGTGACTTTAAGCCCCAGCCTATGTGCTATATCCTGCTGAAACTCAAAACGATTTTCGTGATCCTGATATCTGTGTATAAGATTTAAAATCATTCTTAATATCTCCAATTATTTGTATTTTCCGGATAAAAGAAATCCCGCCATCGAATCCGCGGAACTTCTTTAAGTAATATGTTATATATAAATTACGGCATAACCTGTATTCATGCTGTTTTCAAACCTTATGAATACCTTTGACGCTTCGTTTTTATCATTGATATAAACTCTTATATCTTCCGTATTTGCAGTAATGACACGTTTTGATTTTGAATCATAGACGGCATATGAATCTAATTTGTAATTTTTAAGCGAATTTATATTCATATCAAACGTTCCATCTTCTTTCATTGTTTCCGACAACATTATATAGTTGTTTTGGAAAGAATAAATCTGTCCTGAGGTACAGTCATATTTGTCCGCCGTATTTCCGTATATAACCGCCCAGTCGGAATAATCAAAATCCTTTGTTATCTTGGTAACCTTTCCGTTGGTATGAATATTATACCTTATGTAGTCACCTGTATCACAGTCATCTGTCGAAATATTCATAGGAACATATAAGTCCGTATATTCTCCGTTGTAAACAGTTATCATACGACATACTTCGCCATCATCATCCACAGCGGTTTTGATTGATTCAACAACCCCTGATGTACTTTGTCTCACCGCCGCCTCATTAAGATTCACATGATATACCGCCGTCTCCGCACAGCCGGCAAGATCAAGATTATATGCGGATATTTTATATGAAGCGCCTGTATTAAACGAGTTGTATCCTATTGCATAATACGAATCATCATTAACATATGCCTCGGTTTCGGGAACAACAAACAGGAATTTTGTGCTACTTATATTAAATAAGTTTCCAAAGCTTTTCGGTCGGTATACAAATCTCAGTTTGTCCGATTTTGTTGCATCATAATAGCATATAAGGTTTCCATCCTTGGGAAGATCTGTTCTGAATGCCGAATCTTTATGCTCCCTGCTGTTAATATCAACACTCGTATTTATTACTTTCAGACAACTGTTACTGTCAAGTCTGTATCTTACAAGCTGTCTTACGGTCTTATCGTCCTTGCGGAATGTCTCCCAGAAGTTACTGTCATCAACTGCATTTTTATATTTGTTCTTATTTACAACAACTGTTTCCGAAAGCTTAAGAACTCTCATTGTACCGCTCTGATCAAACAGCTTTGCATACGCATATTCTCCGCTGTCGTCCTTATAAATATTAACAAGCCAAGCATATCTGTACTTATCATTATCAATATTACGCATAACGGCGATTCTTCCGTTTACATCAATACAAAATTCAGCTTCTGTACCGATTATCAGAGACGATTTATAATATTTTTTGAAATAACTGTTTGTGTCGTATTTGATTCCGTCTATGTATATTGCCTCATCTTCCGTTCCGGTCAATATTCCCTTTATGCAATCAAGCCGATGCAGTATGTTGATTTCTCCGTCCTTTGATGAAGCATATGCTATAACATCTTCGCTTTCCAGTTCCGAAATATCAATCTCGGATTCCGAAACATCGTCAAATATTGTATATGTTGTATTGTTTGAAGACATATCAAGAGTTTTTGAGCCGTTCCTGTCGTGTATTGTGCTATACGTGGGATTAACCTGCTGTATATACATATGATAGTAGCTTTCAACGTTTACAACTTCATATGCGCCGTCATTATCGTTATCTATTAATGTAACAAATCCGCTGTCGGGAATCATGTCCTCATCTGTATAATCATTATAAGCCTTGCCGTTATATATAAAGCTGAACCCTCTGTCGAGAGAAGCCTCCTTATTTCCCTTTTCTCCGTACTGATATGTCATATTTTCATATGTCATATTAATCGGTGTTTCCTTTATAACTGTCGATTTATCCTCCATATACAGAATTGTCGGGGATTGTACGTTATTTTTATTGATATAATAATATTTTACTCTATGCCCGAGCAATGAATCGATACCGGCAAAACTATACACCTCAGAACCGATTTTAATATTTCCGCTGCCTACGCTTCCGGAACTGTCATTCAGAGAGGTATATGAGTCTGCCTCTACAATACCTATTGCGGAATCAACACCATAATGTGCTTCAAGATATGTCTTGCCGCTCTTTGCAAAGTCATATTTGCCGTTTACGCCCGAATAGAATTCAAACGGATTCGCCTGCAACATATTGTTAAGGATTGCAACTGAATTGTAATATGTAAGAGCAGCGTCAACACGAAGATTTTCTGTTCCTTTAAAAATTCCGAGTTCATATGCGGTATGCAGATAATTGCTGTCTGTTATTCTTACATAATCGGAATATCCCAAAGCAGCCACAACCATTTTTATCGCATCGGAAGCCTTTATGTGTTCATCAATCTGCGGTGCTTCTTCCGATGATATAAATCCTGTCTGCAAAGCGGCATTAATTGCAGACGCATACGGATGTCCCAGAGGAATTCCGTCAAACGGCGTTTTAATATCATCTGCATTATCTGCCAGCTCACAATTAACAAGCGTCACAAGAAGATTAATAAACTCTCCTGTTGTAAGTTCCTCGTCAAAATCCTTACCGCTTTCTTCCATTCCCAACGCTGTCAGAATTGAAATCATTTTATCATACGCCTTATCTCTGTCTTTATCCGATTTGCTGTTATTTACATAATTGTTTACTTCATACTCCTCCTCAAAATTTAATATATTATTAAGTAACGCTGCCGACTCGGCTCTGGTGAGGTTTGCGGAAGGTCTGAATAAATTTTCCGTTCCCTGCATAATACCGTTAGCGGCAAGCTGACCGATTGCCTCCGATGCATATTCCGCTATTTCCGCAGAATCACCGAAATCTGCTGTTCCCTCCGAAAGCTTATCCGAAATACACCTGTAAACAATAACTGCCGCTTCCTGTCTGCTTATATTATTGTTCGGATAAAAATTCTCTCCGTCGCCCGTTATAATTCTGTTATCAAATGCGCTGCCTATATACGGATAAAACCAATCGTTAATCTTTACGTCATTAAAAATATCTTTTTCTGAACTTTTAAACCCCATCACTGCGCATATCATTTTAATAAATTCCGCACGTGTAACATTTTCCGATGGTCTGAATGTTTCATCGTCAAATCCTGATATAATATCTTTTGATGCAAGCTTTAAAATTATATCCTTGGCCCAATTGTTATCTATATCATTAAAGCCGACGTTTTTTTCTGTTCCGTCAGGATAAACCTTAACTACTATTGTACCGCCATCGCTGTTATCAGGAAGATTTGTCATATCTCCTTTTTTTTCTTTCTGCGCCTGAGTCAGAACCGCTGTTCTGTAAATTGCTCTTGCTTGTTCTGTGCTTGATATACTCTGTATTCCGTCAGATAACATAGCCTTAAATACGTTGTCTTTATTTGAAAGAGCCGCATAATCCGAGCCTGCTCCCGTATGGATACCATACGTTTCTCCGTCAAGCAGAATAATTTCTTTAAGCTTACTCCAACGATCCGCACATGAAAGCTTAGCAAGGAAAATCTGCTCTTTAAACAAATCGCTGAATGTACCTTTTGTATAATCAAGCGTTTTCAGCGCCGTATGAAGTTTTGTTTGTTCATGTGGCGAAAGCGCCGAATAATCGCTGTAACTTATATTCAAAATTTCACTGTTGTTATTGAGCAGCATATCAATATTACCCCCGGATTTAATTTCCGAACATATAATTGCAATATTGTAGACCTCCAATAAAGTGGCAGACGGATATGCGGCATTCGAATACCCTCCGTCAGGCTTATGCGCATATACCATTTCACCGATAAATTTACCGTCTGATAAAATAACATCGGGATTCATCCCAACTTTTACGGCATTTGCAGATAATATACCGTAAACCGCCTGACCGCTGCCGCAATTGTCAATCTGCTTTATTATTCCGAGCGCTTCGTCTGCATTTATATGTATAAATTTCCGAGGCTCAGACAAATTCTCATTAGTAAATATGTAAACACTGTATACTCCGCCTTCAAGATTTTCCGAAAGCATAATCAATTCCGAAAAATTACCGTTGCTGTCGGTCATGGATATGCGCATATCGGACGGAAGATTCGTATCGCTCAGTTCCGATATATCCATATTTTCAGGCAAAATCATTATTGTAAAGCTTTCATTTGCATTGCCTGTACTTCCCGAAACGTGCAAGCTATAATTTTCGGAATTGTATGATAAGTTCAGTGAAATGTCGGCAGCCAGAACCGTATTAAATCCCGCCGCAGATATTATTGTTGTTATTGTTATAATAATCGCAAAAACTCTCTTGAAAAAATCATGTTTCATATGCTGTTACTCCTATTATTCTCATTATTCCTCTGGGTGAAGTTTGTCCTCGGTGTGATCCTGATCGTCTTCATTGTAATCATCATAATCGGAAGAATTGTTTGTATCATCGGGTATGTGTTCAACCATATTCTCATTTATTGCGTTATTGTTTTCGCTTTGCTTATTTTCATTGTCATTATTTTCATCATTATCATTAGTATCATATCTCATAAGTGTTTTTCCGCTGTACATCTTAATATTGTCAAGCTTGAGATTTACCGTTGAATCGGGCGTTGCCGGCATATACAATCTTAACATACGCATACTGTCCGATTTTGTTACAAGCTCCTGATTTTCCAATACAAGCTCGCCGTCAACATAGAAATCATATGTTCCTCTGCTGAATTTATATTTCATAGCAAAATTGTACCAGCGATCTGCCTTTAATTCCGCTATCAGCGTGCCGTCACACGCACGCAGCGTATTGTCGGCTGCAAGGTATACCTCATTGATTGTTCCATTCACTCCTGTATAATACAACGCAGAGAATAAGTATACGGAACGTTTTATTTTCTTTATATTTACATCAATCTCCAGAATGACATTATCGTCAAGCTGGTTCTGAGAAAACTGCTTTTCAAGATATGAATCCGACTGGAATGCTTCCACATTCATATACTTGTTTCCGTTTTCTCCAACAATCGTGTAATTGTTGCCTTTATCCACCAGGCTCATCGGAGATGACGAACCCGATTCAAAGTCTGTTTCAAAATATATTGTACGCTCTTTCGATGTTTGTTTCGGCACATACTCCACTTCCGAATGATTATATTCACCGTTATCAATCATAAGCATTTTTTCTGAATTATAGCACTGTATTTTATTTATATAATACGAATGCTCGCTTAATGCGTCGGGATACAGATTAAGCTGTATTTCCTTAATTTTTGTCAAACTCAGTTTACCAGAGTAATATTTTGACAAGCAACATTTTCCGTTTAGATAAACATCTATTCTTTTTGTATTAACATTGATATAAACTCCTATTTCTCCCGCATATCTTGTAAGGTTTATATCAAGTCTTTTTCCCTCGTTGGTAGTCAAATTTCCATATTTGTCAATTATAAACAAATCATACGGATTTTTCTGACTGTCATAAAGCACAAATTTCCCGCCGTCAAGCTTATCAAATTTTGCGCTGAACTGAATAAAGCATTTATTTACGCTTTGTGACAATGACCAGTTTGCCGAAACAATTCCTTCTTCCTTATCATGCAGCATAAGCGCTTTATTAAATTTATTCCCGGGCAAAGGATAAAGAACCACATGGCTGTCGCTTCCTCCTTTTACCGTAACGCCTGCCGGTTCCGAACCGGTTGCATATGTATCATAATTTTCATTCAGATAAACCTCGGCATCTGCTGCCGATGCCCGAATACATGCCGTTAATAAAACCAGCATACTGCATAATAATACCAATTTTTTCATTTCAGCTGTTCCTTTCTTACTTCAAATCAGTGCAACGCTTCTGCTTGGGTTGCAAAGAGCAGAGCCTGCGACAAGGTTATAAAGAAATCACCACCGGTACAGCTGTCAGCAAAACAGCTGCACCGGATTTTTATTCTTTCGGTTAAATTTTATTTTCACACGTCGGGATCATATTTTCCAAATTCCACGCAAAAACCTTTACATCACTTACTTCATGGTCAAATACATTCGTATACTGCGTCGCATTGAAGTCATAATCATTTATCTGCGCAGATACAAGTTCGCCGGCATTATATGCCGCAATAATTACTTTTGTTGTATCGGTATCCATACCGGTTGTATTTACCGTAACACTGTTTCCGTTTACCGCAACAGAATCAATAGAAAGCTTTTTTGCAAACGTTATATATATTTCCTGACCGTCTTCAACAAGCTTGATGTATTTTCCTATAACGGGCAATGTCGAAGCTTCATCAACAGACTCGTAGTCTGCGTCCATTACCGTACGGCTGTCATAATTCGATATATTGCTTATTGCAGATATTGTGTCGGCGACAGTATTGGTTGAATCCGTTGCATAATATCCTATTACGTCTTGATGCTTTGTGCCGTCCGCAAACTGCGGCAGCGTGAATGCCTTGTATTCATTTTCGCTCGGTGCGCCTACGAATAAATCATCTATATAAATTCCGTTATCCCGATTAATCGTAAAGGTCAAGCCATCTTCCGAAAGCGTACAGTCTGAATCAAATGCAATTTTTACATCAATAATACTGCTTATTTTTCCGTTTATTACAGACGAAACGTCATTGAGCTTTGTACCGTCAAGATAATAGTCGACATACATTACATTTTCATCTGCTCCGCCATTTCTGTAAATTGCCTCGTAGCGATACCATTTACCTCTTTTAAATTCTCCCACATCCATACTTGTTGCGATTTTAGCTTTATTAAAGTCAAATTCAACAGTAGTTCTGTCGCCGTGTTCCTTACTTCTGAGAGCCACAAACATTTTATTGTAAGGCTTAATATTTTCGTCATCGGGAATCATAAATGACAAACCGAGTTTTACGCTGTCATTATCCGAATATACCCAATCATTAAGGAATTGACTTCTGTCATTGTCATATGCGTCTATATTGTAGAATAATTTAGGCTCTCTTGCCGTGTACTTATTGCTGTAAGTTCCCGCTAAGCTCTTTACAAAAAGACTGCTGTCATTTGAGGCTCTGCCGGCTATATTTGAAGCAATCTCCGCTGCTGACACCTTGTTGCCGCTGTTTCCATTTGCGTTCCCGTCGCTGAAATTGAGGAATTTGAAAAATGACGTCTTCCATGTTGTTCCCGTGTCAACGCTTGATGAAAATCTGTTAACGATAGGATTCTTTTTTATATTTGCATTGCTTGCTTCAACCAATGCGCAGATCTTTGCAAAGCTTGATGATTTATATGCTTCATATTTTAAATTATCGACTGTTAAGCTTGATTTCACCCCTGCTGTCGGATTCCAAAAGCCTACACTGACGCCGTAAGCTGTTGAAGTCTTATTATTAAAAATTGCTGTCGAGGTTATTGTGTCGCTTATCGCCATGTCGGCAATCGTTCCCGATGATATTTTATCTCCGTCCATATAAACAGCGTAATTACCGTTTATTCTGTCAAACACAAGATCAAATTTATACATTACATACGAACGATACGGTATCGATAAATTTGCATCAAGGTCTGATGTTATAAGGTTATTCTTTCCCATTTTTATAATTGATTTTACCTGCTTGCTCTCGTTGACTTTAAGCGAAAGATTAATATATTTATCCGAATAAGGATCGCTGTTTGCCATTTCAGATGAGAAATACAGTATATTTTTATTTCCGTTTTGCTTATCGTCCGCAGTTACATTGTCATAAATAGGGCTGATATACCATGCAGCAGTTGTTCTTTCGGTTGTGCTGAGCTCCATGCCGTAATCGCAGTCGCCCTTTGCTCCCAACGTAAGTTTCGGATTTGCTCCCGTTACTGTATATCCTGCTGCCGAAGTTGATTCAAAATGATTCGTACTGTCTGTTGCATTGACAATCTTATCTCCTCCGTATACAGAATAATCAAAGCCGTTTGCATAACTGTACGCCGCTATGGGATCGTTTTCGTCGTCCCAATCCTTATAAGCTTCACTTATTACCATTGAACACAATTCGGTATATGCATCATCATGATATATCTCATACTTGATATTATCTATTGCGTATTTAATAGTTTCTGTTGTGCTGTTATTATATGCACCTATCTGAAAACCGTAGCTTGTACCGGAGTTATTTGAATTCAACTCATATGTGGGATATGTATCTGACGGAACTATATCCGTCGCTGTTCCTTCTGCAATTATATGTCCGTCAATATAAACCGTATATGCACCGTTCACTCTGTTGAATACAAAATCAAATCTGTACATTTTTTCGAGAGTATAGTCATATGCTCTTGAATTATTCAACTCGGAAGTAACCTTTCCGTCTTTTCCCATGGTAACAACCTTTTTATTGATTGTTTTTGCGACATTTGAGGAGTCATATTGTCTTAATCTCAGATAAATATCTTTTCCCTGGCTGTTATCATAATTTGCCATTTCAATCGATAAGTACAAAATATTGTTTTCCGTCTGTTGATTGACGGAATCATACACCGGTCCTATATAGTAATTCGCCGCACCTTTTCCCTCTCTTGATATCGCCAATGAATAATCAGTATCCGGCTTTCCGCTCACTCCCGAAACAAGCTCTTTTGTACCCTGATCTGCGGGAGAATACCCTACCGTGGCAGCGCCACGATAGATTGCCGAATTTGTAAGGTTATTACTGTTTTCGCCGCCGTACACTTCATAGCTGAATTCGTTTGTATATTGATGTGCCGGAGTATGCGACAATTCTGCATTTGCTGCAATATTTCCTGCGAGAACTCCGGAAAGTATTGTCACTGCAAGCATTAGACCTATTTTTTTCATAAATTAACCATTCCTTTCTTTTACTTGTAAGTTTTATATTTATCGGCATCTAATCCGATAGTTTCGTAATAACGAAATCACTTGTGCAATCATTAATCAAGTTTATTTCGGGAGCAAGAAAATATGTTGCTCCTTTTGAGGCGTCAAGCTGTGAAATATCCTTTTCAAGCCATCCGCTGCCCGATTTGGATACGTACGCTTTATACCCGTCAAGACCTTTTATATCAATAACAGCCTTGCTCTTATCTCCCATATCCAAGCGATAACACTCATCACCCGTTTGTGTGAGCTGAAAGCTTATCGGCTTATCAGAGGAAACTGATATTTTTTTGCCGTTCGCCTTTGTTCCGTTTATGCAGCCGATTATCGTGTCCACCTCATTAACATTGCGAAAGAATGTGCTTTGCGCATCGGTTTTATAACCGTTCACCGAACGGTCATAAGTGTGTGCAGAACATAAAATTGTATCTTTTATTCCGTCGTTTGAACGTATCTCGGCAGCATACGTTTTCTGGCCGTTATTTTCGGGCGAAGCAAGCTGCAAAACAGTTCTGAACGAATCGTTTTTACCGGGATCCATTATATTTACAAAACAGGTTGATTTCTTTTTTCTTTTTGCAAGTAACACAAGCTTATTATAAATATCCTCGTTGCTGTCTTCTATACCAAATCCGGTTGTTACGATTGTATTATCGCCACCCAGCATATTTATTTTCATTTTCGTTTTTCCGCTGTCACCGATATTACATACACTGCTCCATCCCACCGCTGTTTTGTCGGAATTGCTTAAATTTCTGATATGCATTGTGCCGGGAACATTTCCGTATGATTTTTGTTTATCCGACTCAGGCGTCATGGCAAGCGATATGTTTTCCATACTTCCGTTGATATTCAAGGGATACACATATTCGTGTAATCTTTTACTGTCAGTATTAAACATATCGATTATATAATCATCAATTTGCCATATGATTCTGTTCATATTAATTCCCAGATATTCATAAACATTGTTATTCGTTATGCTAACGGCTCTTGAATAAGGCCCTATTGCAATATCGTTAAGCTCACCGCCTGTAAACTCACCGTTTTCGTCTGCAATCCATTCGCCGTAACCTCCGTTGTCGGCAATATTATACGGTGCTTGATTTCTGTCATCGGCAAAAACAGTATTATGCGCTGCCGTAAACTTTGCATATTCATACCGCGGAGACGTACGATAACTGTAAGTACCCCAGTCAGCCAATGCACGCTCACCGTTGATATTCCATATAATGCTCAGTTTATCGGCGTTTGAATGAGAAACCGTTCCATAGCCGCACCATTGCGTCCACAGCTCAGAGCTTAAACCGCCGCCGCACTGCCTCAAAGCGATTTCACCCAAATCACCGAATACCGTCGCACCAAATTTATTGTAGGCATTATGTGCGAAAAATCCGTCTTTCAAAGGGAATCCCTTGGTTTTTATCTTTATTTCCGGCTCTGCCGCAAACAGAACTCGCGGATGCGCTATTATTGTGCTCGATCCGCTATTGTCTTTACCGCGCTCTGTTCCGTAAAAAAGCGACAATAAATACGCAATTCGTTCATCATGAGTATGACGGTAAATACGTTCAAAATACGTTATATACCCCGGCGACCATAAGTTGCCGTCAGGCTCTGCGTCACCAAAATCAGGCAGCCAGCCGTTAAGTCCCGCACGATATATCATTCCGTCAATAAGATTCATATATTTAAGATCATTGACATATGAACGTGCGTTATCGTTTCGGCGTATTGCTACATCCGTGCCGACATATTCCGATTCTCGGGTTCCCGAAAAGCAGTAATTATAGAAATCATAACCTGCATTTTCAAAATATTCTCCCAACTCACTCCAATGATCTATTTTATTCTCGTGATATCCTGCCGACTGCTCCCACCATACGCTGTCATCACCCAGACCGTTTACAACCTGATACAGCAGACCGTGACCGTTTTCTGCGTCATACCACCCTATATCATACAAATCCTGATCTTGAAGTAAAAACGCAATGCTTATTATTGCCACATCGGCATTGCAGCCGCCGCGCGTTCTGCCTCGTTCAAGATTAAGCATACGTTCCGCAGCAACACGAAAATATCTGTTTTCTATGTCATTACGTTCCTCACAGGTCAGATAATTATACAAAAAATCATAAGCTTCGCACAGCGGTTTTATAATAAGGAAGTCATCTTTATTCTGGAGCATAAGATAATCATTTACCTCATATGTATCTCCCAATGCCTTGAACAGTCTTATTGCCGTTTCCGTATACTCGCTCTTTGGGTTGAAAAGATTGGCTATTGCGCAGTATGTGACGGCATTTTTTACTTCAAATACCGGCCCGCTGTTTGATATGGGATTCTGTGGTATTGTGCCGGCAAAATCCGAATATGTATTAACATAAAAATCCGCTCTTTCCGTTATGGCATCAATAGATCGTTTGTAAAACGGAGATGTTTCGGATAATTTTCGTACATTATCAATCATATCTGTGGTTGCAAGCATATAGGGATGCTCAAGTGTGGTAAGCTTTTTTGTTTTTCTTGGCATTATCGCAGTAATTGCTGCGGTTTTGCTTTCAATTTTGCTGCCGTCCGAATCTTTGAACACTGCGGTATAATAATCCGAATATTCCGTTTCATTGCCCTGAAAATCATATAATACGCTTTTCTGCGAAACAGGGATATTCTCTATTGCAGCTTTGTTTTCATCAGTATAAAATGATACCGTTCCCTCTTTAATATCAGATGACCAGCTGAATTTTATCTTGTTGTCTATACGCAGTTTTGCCGTAAATTCACTTTCCGTACTGCACCTTGCTCTAAGCGGAACAAGTGTTGTTTTGTTCCATACAAAAGCTTTCTTTACTTTATTTTCGGAATACATATATTCCGAAAGATAGTCTACGGTTCCGTCTGCGTTAAGGCGAGCCGATGTGCTGTCTGTCTTTATTTCCTCAAGCTGACCATCAGGCGTATATGATGCAATAATAAGAGTCGGAGGTATTGCTTCGTCATTGAACATTTTTAATTCCGCTCTTGATTCTTCTCTGTTAATTGTCAAATCCAGCGGAATATTCATCAGATAATCATCTCCTTTTTGCTTATCCGACATGATAAGGCGCACATTTGATACGGTCATTTTGCTTACAGCGTACACATTGCTGATTTTATTTTTTATATTATAGCTGTATCTGATATGCTCTATCTCTATTTGGGGATACTCATCGGTAACCGTTACCGACTTGCCTGTCCCCCCCGCAAGAAGCGTGCCGTTTACATATACCTTCCTTTTGCCGCTCAATACATCAGCAAAGCAGTCAATTTTATACCGTTCTCCGGCATTGTACGGCAAAGAGGTGACTTTGTCATTAATACAGCTGTAAAAATTCCCGTCCGATGCCGCTGTTATAATACAGTCGTCAAAAAATTCCGGAATTATGCTGCCGGATTTAAATCGTCCGTATCTTATATAAGCATTTTTGTTGTTGAATGTGTCATCACTTTCAATATAAAACGATAAGTGCAAAAGAGTGTTTTCAGGCTGTATGCCTTTATTCATAACACACTTAACGCCCGCCTCCGTATCATTCCCCGGAAACTGTATTTCCGAATTCGAGACAGTTACGGCATTTTCTCCGTATTCTATGTAATGCAGAAAATTAATGGGGTAAATATTATATTTTTTAGATATATTTTCACTTTTTTCGTTAAAATCCCAATCATATACAAAGTCCGCGCTCGTTTGGGCATGTCCCACAAAAGAAACTGTCAGCAGGAAAAATATTAAAGGAAAACATAATTTAATTTTCACTGCCGCATTTCTCCTTTCATGAATTTTGTTAATTATTCGTGTAAATCATATTATCTATGCTTATAGGATTTGCCCAGCTGTTGATTACATACGCTCTGATTTCCGAATTATCTTTTAATACTTCAATATCATCGGTTGTAACGATTTGATTATCTTTGGTTATTGCCGCACTTTTAGCTTTCATTCCATTCATTCTTCCGTCAGGGCTGTATGACATTATTATCACGGTAACGTTTTTCGTTTCGCCTGTAATATTTCTGAAAATTACATCTGCGGACGCTCTTTCACCGCTGTTGAGCTTTCCTGTCTTACTGAACGTAACTGAGGTTATATCAAACGGTTTCGGCCCCGTTTTGAATGCAATCTTAAAGTCGCGTCCCGTCTTGTTTCCGTTTGCAAGAACTATCTCTCCGCTTATTATCAAAGTCCAGTCCGTTTTTGACATATTCAAAGGATCAAATTCCAATACAAGCAAATCGTCCGAATATATCGCTTCTTTTATCGGTACGGACATTTTATCCGATTTAAGGGCAAACATATCCGCACTAATTCCGCCTTTTGATAAACTGCCTTCCGTTTGTATTTTAATTGCATGGACATCATAGGGAACGTAATCGCTTATATCCGTTTCCCCCTCGGTATCGGATACAAATACAGGCTTTGAAAATGCTATATAGTTTTCTTCTATGTACGGCGGATTATCAATAAAACGCGTGCATGAATCATAATATTTGTAGCCTATATCTCCGTATGCGACCTCAGTTTCTATGTATTTTCCGTCAGAACCTTTCTTTGCCACATACTGAAATCTTGCGTTATTAAATACCATATAATCCGAATTGCCGTATTTTGCTATCGAGACTTCGGTTTCCTCGGCGGCAAGTTTGTCGTCTATATACAGTCTTCTGTATCCGCTTTTAAGGTCAACGATATAATCAATTGTATATATGCGGTTCAGCTCATATGGCTCAATTGTTTTCATACTGCATTTCATATTTCCGTCAGTATCAAAATTTATCACCGTATCATCAAAAATTCCTGTTCTCTTTCCGTCATTTTGGTAATGATAAAATCTTGCCACAACATTTTTTGATTGTGTAGTATCCGGTGTAGACATTTTAAATGTCAGACGCAGTTTTGAATAATTTTCCGACGTCTGTTGCCAGTTTCCGAAAAAATCCATACAAATATGCGAATTATTTACTTCCTCTTTATTTGTTATGCGTATCATGTCACCCTTTGCTTCATAAACCTGACCGCCGTTTTCGGTATAATTCTGCCTTCTGAGCTTTGACGAATATTTATTGAACACATCATCGGCATTTGTATATCCCGACGTATCAATAAAATATTCGGTAAGTTCCGAAGCATCCGCAGTTATTGTAAAGCTTACGGTGACAAACTGTATTGCCGCAGTTACGGCAAATAAGAAAGCAAACGCCTTTTTCATATTTTTTAACATTACTTTCTCCTCCAAACATATTGAAATATTTTTAACTTTTATTTTCCAAAAATCCTAATTTACGGGTACTTCCACCATCAAGACATACGGCGCTTCCATATTACGTTCGGCTCCGTCCTTGGAAAGAACATAGATTGTATTTTTTTCGGCTTTGAAACCGGAAATATCACCCTCTACATCATCATAGAGTTCAATTTCATCCGAAAGCGACATCCTGAATATCTTATATCCTTCAAGACCTTTTATGCTGATGTTTGCCTCGCTGTTTTCACCCATATCGAATCTGTAACATCCATCATTTGTTTTATTGAGCTGGAATGTTACCGGGTTATCAGCGGTAACGGCAATCGTCTTTCCCGCAGCATATGTGCCGCTCATACAACCCAAAATTGTTTCCTCTCCGTTGTTATTTCTCAGAAGTGCGCTCTTTGCGTCACTTGACAAACTGTTTGCCTTGCGGATTTTATTTGATACCGACGCCATAAACGTATCCGTAATTCCGTTTTCGTCCGTCACCGTTGCCGCCTGCACGGTTTCGCCGTTTGATTTCGGACATTTGATTTGTCTTACAGTTCTGAATTTACCGTTTCTGTCCGGCTCAAATACACTGACAAAGGTTGTATTACGCTGATTTCTTGAAGCAAACATAACGTGCTTATTGTAATTTTTCAGTTCAATATCATCATCGACACCAAGTCCCGTAATAACAGCTGTATTTACCCCCGGTTCGCCGAGAGTAGTTGTTCTTAAATTTAAATCTTCACCGTTTTTTGTATTTATTTTCCAAACGCTGCTCCATGAATAATCACCTGATTTACCGTCGCTCAAATTTTTAATCATCATCGCTCCGACAAGGTCACCGAAAGGTTCTTCGGGATTCCGTTGAACCATGTACGTGTCGAGCTTTTTACATTCACCGTTAAAATTCAGACCGTATTCATATAAATGGGATTTGTTGCTCCGCACATTGAAAACATCGAAAATATAATCATCAACCTGCCATACGGTTCGGTTCATATCCACACCTGCATATGCGTAAGCATTGTTGTTTTCAACCATAATGGCTCTTGAGGACGGGCCTATCGATATATCTTTAAATTCACCGCCCGTAAACTGTCCCTGATCATCACCGATAAATTCTCCGTTTATCAGGTTACAGTTTTCATACGGTGCTTGCGAACGTCTGTCCACAAGAACTGTATTATGAGCTGCCGTAAATTTCGCATACTGACGTCTTGCAGGCGTTCTGTATGCATACGTACCCCAGTCTGCAAGCGCTTCCGTACCTCTTAACCTTAATATTAACGAAAGCTTGTCGCCATGACAATGTGATACGGTACCATAATGACATGACTGTATAAACAGTTCGGTAGATTCGTCTTTCGTACCTTTTGACCTCAAGCCAAACTCACCCATATCGCCCAATACCGACACACCCAGCTTTCTGTAACCTTTACGGTTATACTGAACATTGCCGAATTTGATACCGTCTATCTTCTCTCCCAAATCAGGATTTGAAATAAACATAAGTTTCGGGTCGACCAATCGGCTGCCTGAATCGGGATCGCTTTCATATCTGTCCGTTCCGTATTTAAGCTGAAGTAAATACCGACACGTTTCATCGCCTGTGCGTCCGTAAATTCTTTCCCAATAATTTACATAGCCGTAGGAGTTAAGGTATAGTTCTGCCGTTGCATCCCCGAAAGCGGGAATCCATCCGTTTAATGAAACGCGGTTTATAAGACCGTCAATCAGATCCGTATACTTTGTCTGCGCATATGTATTTGCCCCCTCATAGCGCCTTTTTGGCATACTGCCGCCCATATCCGCAGTACACCTCTCACCCTCAAAAATATGACCGTAGAAGTCATAACCGCTATTTATGTATTCCTCACCCAGTTCGCCGAAATGATGAATACGTCCTTCATGATATCCCGATGACTGTTCCCACCACATTCCGTCGTCACCTACACCATTTACCATCATACTCCAAAAGCCGTATACTTCGTCACGTTTCCAGCCCTTTTCGTATATATCGTTATCTTTAAGCAAAAGACCGATAGAACAAAGCGCCAAATCATTAAGTACGCCACCTCTTAAAATACCTCTTCCGGGAATCTGCTGAACTCTTTCTGCCATGGTGCGGAACAAGTCCTGCTCTATAATAGCTCTGTCCTCCTCGCTTATATAATTATATATAAGATCATACCCTTCACAAAGCATTTTCGTAATCATAAAGTCGTCCTGTCTCTGCATCATAAGATGATCCAAAACCTTGTATGAATCCCCCAATGCTTTCATCATTTTGACAGAAGTGTCGAGCCACTCCTGCTTCGGATTGTCCGAAAGCACATATGCCTCCGCACAATAAAATACCGCATTTTTAGCATCAAACATAGGCCCGTTGTTTGCAACAGGGTTCTGAGGAATTGTGCCTTCAAAATCCTTATAATATTCAACCCAATCGTCTGCCATTTTCACCAGCGCATCATACGAACGCTTATAAAAAGCATAATTTCTTATTTTTTCTTTTGCGCCTTCTATCAGTTCGGGTGTTGCAACCATATACGGATGCTGCCGATTTGTTATCTTTTTGCTTAATCGTTTCATAATAAATGAAGTCTGCACAGTTTGCCTGTCAATTTCAGTACCGTCGTATCTGCACAGGATAAAGGTGTAATAATCGCTGTAATCCACTCCGGCAGACAGAAAATCAAACAAATAATTTTCATCCGTTACAGCAATTTTTTCGGCAACTTTGACATAGTTAGCCTCATTTCCGTCATCTGTACCGTATATTTTCAGATAAGCCGCATCTGTATTATACAGTTTCCATTTCATTTCAATAATATTATCCACTCTCAGTTTTGCCGAATAACTGTTTGTTTCCTCGGCAAAAACAGACGAACAAAATACTATCATTACAACCAATACAGACATTATATATTTTTTCATGTATACAGTCACCTCATTTTAAGTATAATGTATTATCTGAATTTTTCTATGCAAAAGTCAAACAGCTCCTTGAACAAAATCATATGTTCTTTAAATATTTCTTCATATGTAAGAGCGCCCTCTTTATCAGATATTCCCTGATTACATTCATGTACTGCGGAAGCACATCCGCATACATGATGTATGGCGCTCGCAAAATTAAACGATGGAGGAGGTATTATTCCCTCTCTGCGTTCAGTCGGATAAACCGTATACGGCAAAGACGCTTTATCACACTCATCCTGCACTCTCAATGCAAGCTCGTTTAAAAGTTCCATGCTTTCTCCCGAAGTATATGCCGGTTGTATCATATGTGCGGTACAATTATCGCCGCCATGCAGCTGTATTGTAAAGTCTGCGGCATACTTTTCCGCTACTTCCAAAATTTTTGAAGTAGTCTGCGACATAGGATTGAAAAAGTTATCGTGCATGATATTGACACCATTATCATCAAAATACCCGCCAAGATAATCACACTCATTCAAAATCGGATGTACCTTTTTACAGTCCGGCCAATTGCACAGCTCACCGTTTTTCCATGTCCCCTGCGAATAATATCTGAAAGTTTCAAAATCTACACCGACAAAGCTTTCAAAAGGCACTCTGCTTCTGCCGTCCGGGTTTGCACATGGTATTAAAAGCAAATCCATTTTATCGGCAATATCTTTAAAGGTGTTATCTGCCGCACCGTCAAGCTTTTTTCCTGTTTCAATCATACTTATAAGATTCAGTATTGCCGCAATTCCTTCCGGTTCATTGCCGTGCACCGCTCCTATAAGCATAGCGCACGGGCGGTTTTTACGTTTATAGCTTGAAACATCCATTGCACCGCAGGCAGAGCTGTAATTTGCCGTATTCATACCTCGCCTGTCGGTATTTCCATATCGAACAATATATATGTTTCTACCGCCCGGAGATTTGCATATAACCTCTGCAATACCTTTTTTTACATCTCGCATAACATTGTCTATATCATTAAGTCTTGTTTTCCAATATTCAGGTTTCATAAAATTCCTTTCTTATCCCTTTACCGCACCTATCGTTACGCCTTTTACAAAATACTTCTGAATAAACGGGTACACGCACAAAATAGGAACAGTTGAAACAACTATTGTGGCATATTTTACGTTTTCGGCATAAGCCTGTGCGGCATCCGCCTGTTCCGTCCCTGCAATCGCCGCCGTATCATTCTGTATCAGAATTTCTCTTAAAACCATCTGTAACGGCTGAAGAGATTTTTTCGTAATATAAATCAAAGCCGTAAAATAGTTGTTCCATATTGCAACTACGTAATACAGTGTAATTACTGCCACGACCGGCTTTGCAAGAGGCAAAAGTATTCTGAAGAAAATCATATAATCGTTTGCTCCGTCTATTTTCGCCGCTTCTTCAAGCGCATTCGGCAGTCCTTTAAAATACGAAATTGTAATTATCAAATTATATGTACTCACCGCACCGGGCAAAATCATCGCTAACGGTGTGTCAAGAAGTCCCAGACTTTTTACAACCACATAGGTAGGTATAAGTCCGCCGGAAAAATACATTGTAAACAAAATCGCAAGCATTATTATATTTTTCCCCGGCAGACCTTTTCTTGTAAGTGCAAACGCTGCCGTTACCGTAAGACTGACACTTAAAAATCCCCCCGCCAATATATAGAAAATCGAGTTACGATAACCTGTCCATAAAGGTTTATGCTTAAGAACCTCCAAATAACTGTTTGCCGCAATTTTTTTCGGATACAGCAGCAATCCTCCGTTGTTATATATCTCCGTAGGACTGCTGACAGATGCAACAAGAACATAGTAGCATGGATACAAGGTGATTATGACCAGCAGAATAAGAATTAAATAATTACAGATATCAAATATCCGTTCACCAATGCTTTTTTTATATCTTATCATTATACTCTCACTCCTATCACCATAACCCACCGCCGGATATGCGCTTGCTTATACGATTCGCAGTAATAAGCAATACAAAATTAATAATTGAGTTAAACATTCCCACCGCCGCAGAATATCCGTAGTTTCCGCCTTCAAGCAAGGCACGCCTGTAAACATAGGTTGAAATCACATCTGCCGTTTCATATACCGTAGGATTGTATAGCAGAATTATTTTCTCATAACCAACCGACAAAAGCTGGCCTATCCTCATAACCAAAAGAATAACAATTGTGGGAGCGATTCCCGGCAGCGTGACATGAAGCATTTGCTTCCACCTGCCGGCGCCATCTATAACAGCAGCTTCATAAAGCTCCTGATCCACTCCCGCAAGAGCTGCAATATATATAATGCTTCCCCAGCCGATTGTCTGCCATATATTCGACGACACGTAAATTGTTCTGAAATATTGCGGCATTATCATAAAAGAAATACTTTCCAGTCCGAAAATCTCTCTTATTTGATTGATGAGTCCCTCGCTTGAAACAAACGAAAGAACCATGCTCGCTATTACCACGGTAGAAATGAAATGAGGCATATATGTAATCGTCTGAACAGTCTTTTTAAATGTCGTGTTTTTTATTTCATTGAGCAGCAGTGCTAAAATTATAGGTGCCGGAAATCCGAAAATAAGATCATATATATTTATGAGAAGCGTGTTTTTCAGCACCTGCCAAAAGTTATATGCTGTCAGAAAGCTTTTAAAATTCTTCAATCCGACAAATTCACTTCCGAATATTCCTTTTGTAATTGAATATTTCTGAAATGCCATTATATTTCCCGCCATCGGCAAATAACAGAAAATGAGATAAAACAGCAGCGTAGGTATCAAAATAACATATATATGTTTATACTTTGCCATGCGTTTCAGCAGCGGCGCTGCCTGAGTTTCATTATATGCTTGTACTTGCTTCTTACTCATCCTTTATCTCTCCTGATAGCTCTTATATGCGTTGTTATAGATTTTCACCATATCTTCTATTCCCATCTTTTTCATTTGTTCACATACTCCCTGCCATGTATCTATGCTGCTCTGGCCAACCAGTATTTTATTATATTCGGATGAAACGTACGATTTTATCTGTGTCATAATCTGGGCAACCTTTTCATTGTCATCATCATTTAATGAAACCGGAGGCAATATACCTTTTGTATCAACATCATCTTTTGCCCATGTATTTATAGACTCACTTCCCCACGGTGAAAGCGTCTGTTCATAATATCTCCAGTCCTGCAATGCCGGAAAAGCGGAATCAAACGCTCCGATTGCCATTCCTATTGCAGAGGTTCTGTCAAGATTCGGATTGTTAAGGATAGAATCCGAAAGTTTCGGATAACCGTCTACCCAGGCAAAGTCAACGCCTTCTTCTCCGAAATTCATATATTCATAGCCTTTTCCGCCGTAGAAATTATCAAGCCATTTCAACGTTCCGACAGGATTTTTGTTGGCGGTTGTTAATGCAATGGATGTTCCGATAACACTTTGTGTATACATAGGGTTGAAGCATGCCTTTTTGCCGTTGCTTCCGATAAGATACGGAATTCCCAAAACTTTCTTCGTTCCGTCATTCAGTTCACTGTTACAATATTTTGTAGGCTGCATGGCAAATAAAAATCCCGAACGGTTGTTAAGCACTTTACTGTCCATTTTCTGTCTGTCATTTAACAGATAATCCGTATCTATAAGATTTTCGCTGTAAAGCTTGGTGATATATTTCAGTCCCTCTGCAAACTCAGGCTCCATCGGACCGTATTTTACCGTACCGTTATCAACGTAGAAGTCATACGTTGTTCCGAAAGCCCAAAGTAAATTCCCTATACCGTTTGTTGTATCGTCAAAATCTATACCGGTCATAGGGATTTCATCTGCCTGACCGTTGCCGTTAGGATCTTTTTCCTTAAATGCTTTAAGGACGTTATATAAATCATCTGTGGTTTTCGGTATGTCAAGTCCCAGTTTTTCAAGCCAATCAACTCGTATCTGCGGTCCTTGATAAATATTAAGTTCTTTATCCTTGCGAATAAACGGAATATATAAAATTTCCCCGTCATCATTGACAATCTGCTTTTTAATATCGGGATTCGCTTCAAGATACCCCCAGAAGTTAGGCATATATTCCTTAACCATATCCGTAAGCTCCAAAATAATCTCATCGTCAACATACGTATCAACACCGCCGCTTATGTCACGCCAGTTTGCAACAATGGCATCGGGCAGATTCCCTGATGTAATCATAAGATTAAACTTTTCTTCAAATGCCCCCGAGGCAGGATGCGTCCATTCAACATGACACCCTGTCATTTTTTCCATAAGTCTAAATGATGCTATATCGTTATTGGACTGAGCTCCGCCCTTTGCAGGCGATGCACCCATACCCGCAAATATAGTAAGACTACGCGGAATATCCTGATTCTCATAGCTTGTATTCTGTTTCTCCGATCCGCATCCCGACGCCAGTAATACAAGAGTTGCAACTATGCACATAATAAAATTTTTCTTGCTTCTTTTCATTGTTCTTCCTTTCTGTACTCTATACCTACTATTTGTCACTATTCTTCTTGTTTAATTAATTATAGCCTATCACATTCAATCAAAATTATCAATCTTCAATTTTTGCTGGTATCTTCCGAAAAATCTTCAATTTTTGCGGTTTATGAGTTTTCTTTCCTATACCTGCCCGGTGTAATGGCATAATACTTTTTAAATACCCTTATAAATGAATTGCTTTCCAAAAAACCCGACATCTCTGCTATTTGCTCCACTTTGAGCGAAGTGTTTCTTAAAAGCGCTTTTGAATATTCCAGCCTTACCTCAGTCAGATAGCCGACAAAACTCATTCCCATATGCTCATTGAATAATCTGCTTAAATGATAATAACTCATCCCCATTTCGGTCGCCATTGTGTCAAGAGATATATTTGAATTCTTGAAATTTTTGTTTATATACTCAATTATATCGTTTTTCAGTTCGATATAGTTTCCGCGTTCCTGGCTCTTTGCGCAAAAACCCAAGCACACTCTCTTCATAATTTCAAACGCTTCGGATATATCATCATTACGTATTACATTAATGCATACTCTCCCGAACTCATCGTGTTTTGCCATATCTTTCGGATACAAATCGTCTACAATTTTGTACATTGTATTAAGTATACTTAACACCAGCTGTCTTATTGCACCGCTTGAAAGCTGTTTTTCTTTAAAATTGATGTTGTATATATCATCAAATATTTTTTCCGTTTCATCGCTAAGTCCCATGTTTATACTTTTGATTAGCTGATTTTCCTTATCCTCGGTATAATACATTTTGGCGTTTTCATTCTCTTTTATGTTTTCATAATATGCGATGCCGCCTTTTTCGCCATACAACTTCGCGGCATACCTCACAGCTGCGCTTGCTCTCTCATATGACTCTGAGATATGATTTATATTATCTGTTTCCTTTCCTACTCCGAATATCATATTTATATTATAAGTTTTAATGAACTCATCCCGCAGCTCATTCAGCAACGTTTGCATATGCTCGGAAGTATTATAATCAATTATATATATATACTCGGATACCCTTTCACTGACAGAGCAGCAGCCTATATCTGTCTTTTCAAAATATTTTATAATAAAATCATTTATTTTCTTTTCAAGAATGGATAATTCTTCTGTATACGCCACTCTTTCTTCGATATCATAATTAACAACTTTTGTCAGCATAACGCATAATTTTTCACCAGCAAAGTTAATGCCGCATTCAAAATCATGTACATTGTTTCCATGAAGTAAATTAAACAAAACCTGCTCTCGGGATTTTTCTATCTGCCGTTCCAAATTTTTTCCCAAAGCTGTATTCTCTTCAAAAATGTATTTAACGATATCCCTCATACTTCTCATGTTTTTTTTAGCAAAAATACTGCTGACAATAACCGAAAGAAATAACAGCATAAGAAATATCCACAGCATCTTCCGCACATTACCGCTCAGATTATTCCCGACAAACGTATATATATAATCGAGATTTCTTATACTCGCCGAATGATATTTCAATAGTGAATTACCACCGCGACGATTTATTCCGTATTCCATATCCGATATTTTATCACAAAATCCGATATTGAATTTTTTTGTTTCAAATATCAGCTTACCGTTATCATCCATAAGAGCAAAGCCTACCTGCGAATCCGATACTTCATTTTCAAATTTCTCGCCGATTCCCTGCTTGCTCAAAGTTGCTATATAAATCCCTACGTTTTTATTGTTGCTGTCTTTTATTCCCGACAAATAGAGAATACTGTCATTTGCAGAAATAAACATAGGCTTTAATAAATCACCCGTCATCAAAGAATAAAATTTCTCATATGAAAAATCCGAATCATAAAGAAATCGGTCGTAATACTCTTCAATGTTATAAACCGTATTAATATCCACAAGGATATCGTTAATGTTGCTGTATATAGCCGCATTTACTATTATATCGCCCTCCATGCAATATGCGCTTATGCTTTTTTTTATTTTCCAAAGCTGAACATTTCTTACTGCGTCGTCTGTGTATTTATTATGCAGTAAATCCATTAACGGCTCTGTTCCCACAAGCTGATAAGAAGTAGCAACCGCTCTCTTGAAAATAGTATCCATACCCGAATTAACCTGTTCAAGCACCTTAATGTTCAATTTTTCTGTATCGTTTTCTATCTTCCCAAAGAAAAACGATACAACAATAATACTGATAATGATAACAGGCGTTATCATTATCATACAGTATGATAGCATTAATTTTATAACTTTTTTATCATTGTTCATGTTTTAAGTTTTATTTTGCCGCTTGGCTGCGGCTTCATTCCTTTCCGAATACCTATTTGTCGCTAAAAATTTTCAATTATATATTATTTAATTGTCCCAATTTAAAATAAATTCAATCGCAAAAACCGCACTCCAGCTAAAATGCATAGCACATAAGCCCTCCCCCGTCGATGAATTGTAATTTTCATGAATACTTCCATCATCATTTTCAACCCATGACAAAATTTCATTTTTTACAGCGTCTGCAAGCTCCTTATAGCCATAGTTCAAAATACCCTTTGCGGCAAAATATGCCACATTGAGCCATGTCGGTCCGCGCCAATAGTCGGCGCTGTATTCCGGACTATCATATGAAACAGTAGGCATTCCCGGGAATAGCTTTGTTTTATCTGCTGCAATACGCACAATCCTTTCGGCTTTTTCCTTTGCAGCGGTTTTTATGTATAACGGCATGAATATTGCAGGCGATATAACCTTTGAAAATTCTCCCGTTTCAAAGTTTCTGTCAGCATACATTTCAGCTTTGTCGTCCCACAAGCGTTCTTCTATCAACTCCGACAATTCATTTCCCTTTTTCTCCCAAGTACGGCTCATTTCCGCATCGCCCATCTCTTTCGACATATAACTTAACGAACGGTATGTCATTACCATATAGCAATTAAGATCTACCGGCCACAGCTTATTTATCGAAAATTTATCCCAGCGCACGGAGTTATCCCAACCGGACTCGTTTCGCATATCTGAAATGCGTTTAACTCCGTCTATGGGAAAGGCATCATAGAAAAACATTCCGTCATAACAGCGATGTTTTACCCAAAATGCTTCATTTCTGCATAATCTCTCATATGACCTCTTTAAGAACTCAGTATCACCGCTTCTTTTGTAAACTATTTCACAGGCTGCCGCCATAACGGGAGGCTTTGAAAAATTATCACTTCTTCTTCCGTCACAGAAAATCGCATCGGGAAACATTCCGTCATCATTTTGAAACTGCATATACGCATCAATATTTTCTATTGCAAAATCAGTGTCAAATCTGCTTATACCCATAGAATGGAATGCAGTATCCCAATTCCATATACCCTTGAAATTATCACGATCCGGCAGCAGACAGTGCCTTTTTCCCCACGGCGACTTAGGATTACTGTACTCATTTCCGACGATAATTCCAACAGCTTTTTCAATCACCGCATATTCTCTGTCTGTGGTTTGTTTTTTTACATATTGCAGCCATTTTTTAATATTGATATTATTCATCAAATTTTACCTCAAAATTAATATGTATGATTGTAGTCAAAATCACAGTGTTTCAGAAATTCCCTTGCCATAAGCGTTGCACCGACTTGATTGGGGTGTACCCTGTCCCATGCAATATAAGACGAATGACGTATGCTGAAATATTTATCATACATTTTCTGAAAATCAACAAAAATACAATTGTATTTTTCCGCCAGTTTTTCGCAGATCAGTGCATATTCATCTGCTTTTTTACGCATCATGTCTTCTTTGTTTGTCTCCATGTAATACGGCGATAATATAAATATCCCTTTCACATTGCCATGTACGGAAAGAATCATCTTTTCAACATTTGCCTCATATTCATCGGAAAGCACATGAGTATCCCGCATGGCAGGACAATCAAACTGACGCCATATATCATTTATACCTATACATATTGATACCCAATCGGGCTTTAACTGTACTACATCACGATCAAATCTTTCGAGAAGATCTCGGCTTGTATTGCCTGATGCGGCGGAATTCGTCACCCTCAGATTTATTTCGGGGTAATATGCCGCAAGCATATTTTCTATAACGCGCACATAGCTTCTTCCCACATTATCAAACAAACCTTCACCCACAGGCTGTGCACTGCCCATATCGGTTACCGAATCTCCCGCAAATATTATTCTGTCCATATTGTTGAATATCATAAAATCCTCCTCCGTATTTTTTGTTATTATATTTTGTTATTATATATAATATAGTATATCATTACAACTTATATTTTTCAATATGCAATGTTTGTGGTGTTAGTGTCAATTTGTAGGTTTACAATAGATGTGCTGCAATCTTTAGCCGACTGGAGTGGTATAATATAAATAGAGTCGACAAACACCCAAAAATCTGATATAATAAATCAGAAAGAGGGAAAGAAAATGTCAAAGTACAGCAAGGAATTTAAAGAGGAAGCGTTAAAACTGTCCGATGAAATAGGAGTCAAGAAGGCAGCACTGCAATTAGGATTGCAATACTATACGCTTGCGGATTGGAGAAAAGCTCGTAAGTATGCAAAAAAGCATACTGTGGTTCTGACAGAAAATGAAGCTAATGCAAAAATATG
>JABLTK010144699.1_pt1 | contig 33513 bp, 32 predicted proteins | sample 7160131 | NCBI WGS metagenome assembly JABLTK01 (sample SAMN14651221, study PRJNA627086) | human gut metagenome | isolation source: feces | host: Homo sapiens
ATTAAGACTAGGTGTTTCCTTATAAGTTTCATTTATTGCTACATTATTTATTTCAAAGCCATTAACTTTTTTTATAATAATGTAAGGATCGCTTCCTCCTGTTGAATAGAAATTATCAACTATAGTATTTCTATCTGCTTCAGCTAAAACTGGAGCCCCTGTTGTATAAGGTAGTTTTTGAAAGTATGCCTTAGAATTAGGATCAATTACATTATCTAATTTCATTTTTACTAATTTATTACTTCCTAATTTGCTTGCAAGTCCCATTGCTTTCAATGACTCAAAATTAAAATTGAATTTAATATCTGAATTAGAATCTGAACTAGTGCCAAAAAGAGACTTCTGATCACCTATTTTAAATACCGCATCTTTTACTTTTACATCAACAGTAATATTTCTACCATTTGTATAGTAATCATTGGTAAATAAAGAAATGAAGGTAGTTGTTGAACTAATAATTTCATAATACCCACCATCAATAGTTAGTCCAAATTTTTTAATTTCCTCATCATGAATAACATCATAAGTAGTAAAATTAATGCTTTTTTTTGTAAGAATCTTACCAGTTTTACCACTACTACTATCCTTAATAGTTAACTTACTATTAAAGTTATAATAGTAATCGCTATTTGATTCATCATAATCAGACATTCCATAATTAAATGAAAGACCTTCGGAACCTGTATCTAATGTTTGCCCATTTAATTCAAGAGTAATGTCATTAACAACATAAAAATTTAGGTACTTTGTTAAAGTAATATCTTTTGTCAATTTTATTTCATTTATCTCAGAATCAATTCCTTTTGATGCATTAATTAGTTCTTCTTCAGTCTCTACTGTGACTGTTTTTGCATTTGCATTAGTTAGTCCAATGGCGAAAACTGCTACTAATGCAAATAATGTCATAGTCAATTTTTTGACTAATTTAGATTTGCTCATCAAATCTTCCTCCTTCCTATTACATTATATCATATTATTTTTAAATCTAAAATATATTTTAAACAATTGGAATTAAAAATTATTCTCATTATTATTTAAAATAAATAATTATAAGTGTTTATATATATTTTTTATTATAAAAAAAAGAAAATGTGACAAAATACTGCCACAAATCGTATTTTGCTGAAATCACATTTCCAATATGTATGTTTTGATTTTTTGTTTCGAGAATTTTTTGATGAAACAAATCAAAAACATATTTGAATCGGCTATTACTACCGATAATCTAATTATAGCACAATTGTTTTTATATATAAATCTAATTTATATTTTTTTAATTTAATTTTCGAGTTATAATATTTATGGTAATTATATTGAGATTAAGAAATAAAATAATTTTATATGCTTTTATTTTTTTATGTTTTATGATTTTATCATATTCTATTTATAATATAGTTAAATGGAAGTTAGATTCTAATAATACAAATAAACAAATAAAAGATGTTCAAGAAATAATTAAAGTAGAAGAAGTAATAGATACTGAAAATACTGAAATAATAGAACAGAAATACCAAAATCTAATCCATATTGGGATTATATAAAAATGAATATGATAGATATTAACTTTAATGAATTAAAAAACATCAATAATGATGTTAAAGGTTGGATTAAAGTAAATGGTACTAATATAAATTATCCATTCGTGCAATCTAACAATAATAAATATTGTTTCAGGTTGTTAACAATAATTTTACTTTGTCAACAACCTGAAAACACCATAATTGGTGTTTCGTATACTAAGTCAATATTTAAATATATAAATCTGCAAAACACCTTATAATATAAGGCTTTTCACTCAGAGCTACTTGCCCTCTTCTAACTGTTTCATATACTGAGTTTATGGAGTGACGAGACCTCTCGCAATAGCTATTGCTTTAATTGCTTGGTTTAATGCTCCTGCTCCAATTGCTTGTATTTCTACTACTCCCTTGTCACGAAAAACATTAGTTAATGCTCCTGCAACTGAATTGGGATTTGACTTTGATGATACTTTAAGTATATCCATATTTTATCATTCCTTTCTTTTTATATATTAAAATATATGTTGGAAATGAATTATTATGATTATACTAAATTAGTTTTTCTATATTTCTTAAATAAAATTTATCATTGTATTTGATATAATTATTATATGCCAAACTTCGTACTATAAAAGATAAAGGTATATTCTTTTCAATACTTATTTCAATACTTTTTTCTTTAATATTATCGCTTGTGATTATTTCTCTCCAACTATCTTTATCAATCATACAATTAAAAGCAAAAACATCAGCTTTTTCTTCTAGTTCTTTACTCTCTTCAAATATATATGTTCCTTTAGCCTTAGAATAAGATGTTTTTAAATGACATAATTCATGATACATAGCAAAATATATTGAAGCCTTATCATTGAATAATTTTGTCAGATATATAGTTGGCTTATCTTTTCTAACTTTACAACATCCCCTTACTTTTGTCCCAGACAAAGCATTTTCTATAACAAAATAAATTCCATTTTTATTAAACTCATTTTTAATTTTTTCATAATCAAATTTTTTATTTGCTTCTTTCTTTAAAAATTCGATAATTTTATTAAAATTCTCTGTTTTAAACTCATTTATAGTTTGCTTATCTGCAATTTCATTGCATTTAGTTATCCATAGCAATAATTTGGTGTTATCACTATCATCTTTCTTCTTATATTGAATACTATCTAAAATATTATCCATTGCATCAAAATTTCTAACCTTTAAAAATTTTAAAATGTCTATTGCATTTTGATAATCATCTTCTTTATGAGTAAAAACAACCCAATTCTTTTTTTCTAATTCATTAATATGAAATCTTTTTAAATATTGTTTTAAATTATCTCCAAATTTTTCTTTTAAATATTGCTTCATTTTTTTATTATTTTCTATTTTCATAATAAAGCTGATATCTATATCAGTAATTAAACTGATTGCTATCATAAGCTCATTACTAATATCTATATTTTTATTTAAAATCTCATTCAAGTGTTTTGGAGTAATGTCTAACATTCTCGAAAACTCAACTTGTGATATATTGTGATATTCTAAATAATCTTTTAAATAACTTCCAAATCCTAATATCATTTTACCCCTCCTTATAGTGTTTTTCATCTATTTCAATAAGTTCAATCTCATTTATCTTTTTCAATTCATATGGATAATTGCCTACTGGTTTCATAATTAACCTCAGTTTACTGTTTAATCTTGCAGTATAGTATTGCTTTAAATTATTCTTCTTTTGTTCAATGTGATACATTATTGAATAATTATTAAGCATTAGTGTGTGCATATTTTCTTCAGTTAATAATAAATTAAGTATTTTTTCTAATTTTGCTTCTTCTTTATCAAAATTTTTTCTTCTGATAATTTTTCTGTAATCCTTCTTATATAGTTTAGTTTCAATAATTTTAATACGCATCACCTCTATTGCTATATTAACATAATATGTTAATATAGTCAACGGTGAAGTTAAAAAAAGATATCTACAATACTTCGATATCTTCATCTTCTTCAGAATTCATAATGTTATTTAATACTTTTGGTTCTTCTTTAGTTTGTGTTTTTTCTATAGTTGGTTGTTCTATTTCGATTTTTTGAGAATTCAATGATTCTCCAATGTTATATAGTGGTTTTTTGCTATCTTCATACATTCCCTTTTCTTTGTTAAAAGTAAAATTAAATTGTTTAGTTGGTTCTATTCCGCCATATATACGAGTAGTTTTTTCTTCTACAGGATTTACTTCAGTTATTGGTTCTTCTTTCATTTGTGGCACTGCCTCTATAACAGTATTGTCTTTTATTGGTGTTTCTTCTATAGCTGGTTGTTCTTCTTTTATTGGTGTTTCTTCTATAGCTGGTTGTTCTTCTTTTATAGGTTCATTTATTATTGGTTCTATTCTTTCTTCAGTTATTGGTTTTTCTGGAGTTATTTCATTGTTATTTGTTTCATTAATTATTGGTATAGAACCTGTTTTAATTTCTTCAATTTCTTCGTCTTTAGGAAAGGTAAATGTAGATGCTTCTTCTTTTTCTTCTGTTATGATCGGTTCTTCTCTTTTTATTGGTGGTTTTTCATCAAATTCTTCTGGTGATGGTATTTCATTACTAAGTAAATCTGCTCCAACTTCGCTTTTTTCTTTTTTATATGCAATTAAACCAAATATTAAAGATGCTAAAAGCAAACCTACTCCAATTGTTATTAAAATTCCCGGAAAATGTATAAACATTTCAATATTCATAGCCAACACTCCTTACTCTAAATATATGATATCAAAAAAAAACGAGTTATGCAACTGTTTTTTCATTATTACTGTCAAGCTTGACAACGCATTTATTATCTAAATTTATTCTTTTCAATACTTTAAGTAACATTTCATATTTAAGATTTCTTAAGTCTTTTATTTTATTATTTTTAAATTCTTTATAATCAATCCAATCATATAGAACATTTTTAGCAGTGGCTATTGGCATATCTATTAGTCTTACTTCAGATGCTATCCATGTTTTTATAGTCCTATCGAATTCATTTTTTGTTGGGTTTAGATTATTAATGTATTTATAAAATTTATCAAAGAATTCTTTTTCTTTATCAGTTTTTGTAAAGAAACTAATAATATAGTGATTTTCAGTATCAAGTAACTCATATGTTAATGATAGAATTGTTTTATCTATGTATAGGTTTTCAGTAAATGCTGATGTAGAACCAAAAGCTATTGATAAAATAAGTTGTAAATAATAATCTAAATGATAAGTATCTAGGTTTAAGTCTTTAAATAAATCTTTATTTATTTTATATGCTATAGCTATTTTAGGCATTTCTACTTTCATATTTATTTCTTCATATTCTTTACTTACTTCATCTGGTTCATATATTTCTTTTACTGTTACATTATTAGTTGGATTTTTATAGTCTCTTAGTTCTTGTCTTATTATTTTTATAAAATCATCTTTGTTTATAGCACCTGCTGCCACTAAGACCATATTATCAGGACGATAGAAACTTTCATAGCATAGTTCTAGTTCTTCTTTTGTTATGTTTTTTATATCTTCATCTGTTCCTATTGTTTTATACTTATATGGATGGTTTACAAAAACATTTTTTAGAACTTTTTCATAAAGTATTCTATCAGGAACATCTTTGTACATTGAAGCTTCTTCTAAGATTATGCCTTTTTCTTTTTCTACTTGTTCTTCGGTTATATTAAATGTTGTTATCCAGTCCAATAAGTATTTTAGGTTTTCATTAATATTATTATTGCCTGCGAAATAGTAAGTGGTGTTATCTGAATTGGTTGAAGCATTTACATCTGTTCCGCTTTTTATATAAAAATTAAATGGGTTATCTTCTCTTTCAAATAGTTTATGTTCTAGAAAGTGCGCTATTCCTGTTTTTACAGTATATTCTTTGTTATCTTTTAAAAATTTTCTTGTAGAACCACCGAATCTTACAGTTAAACTTACATAATAGCTTTTATTATTAGGAAGAGGTATTAGGAATACTTCTAGTCCATTGTCTAATTTTTCATAATAGAGTTTTTCATCAAAAGTATTTATATTTATCTCTTTCATTTTACACCTTCCTTTAATAAGTACACAGTATCTATTTGTAATTTATTAGCAACTTTTATTATTTGATCTTTAGTTACTTTTTCTATTTCTTTTATTTGTTCTTCTAAGTCTTTGTTATTAAAATAATATATTGTTGAATATACGTCAACAATGGTAGATTGTCCTTCTAAACAGTCACGTAGTATTGATTTATAAAGGGCCTTTGCTTGTGATATTTTTTCATCTTCAAAGAAACCTTTTTTCATTTCTTCTAAACATTCGTTTATAGTATTTTTTGTTTTTCCTAGGTTTTTATAGGAAAGGCCTACTATTACGTAGTAAAAGTTATCTAATCTTCTGTAACCTGAATTTACTGAATATGCAAGAGAGTTTTCTTCTCTAACTCTTTTAAATAGTTTTGATTCAGGTGAATTTCCAAATATAATATTAAATAAAACTAAGACATATCTTTTTTCATATTCTTCTAAATTTTCTATTTTAAAGCCTAAGTAAAGTTTACTTTGATTAAATGTTCTTTCTTCTTCTACTTCTTTGTAGTTTGTTCTATTATCTGTTAGTTTTATTTCATAGTTATCTATTTTTTTATTTTTATTGAAATGAAAGTTTTGTTTTATTAGTTGTTCCATTTCATTAAAGTCAAAGTTTCCGACGATGAATATATCACAAGGATTTGTTTCTAATACTTGTTTGTAATATTTGTATAAATCTTTATTAGTTATTTTGTTTAAGTCAGATATGTAACCATTTTGAGGATAAGAAAAGCATGCGTCTTTATCTAGGGCTTCTTTGAATTTATTAAAACCATATAAACTAGAATTTTCATTAACCATTAAGATTTCTTTTTCTAAGGTGTCTTTTGACAGGTCAAAGATTGTTTGATCAAATTTTTCATCAGTGATATTCGGTTGGTATAGAATATCACTATATAGTTTTATTGATTCTTCTAACATGTTATCTTCAGTATATCTCGGTTCTAAAATAGACATTGTGTATTCTAAGAAAAAGTGATTCCCTATTCTTTTATTAGCCATTGCAAGGGATGCACCATATAGCTCTTGTTTTTTAATATTCATTTCTCTAATAGTGGGATAATCTTTTGAAGACGAAATAAGGTTGTCTATTAAAAGATTTCTTAGTGTTATTCTTTCTTTTTCTACTTTTTCAGATAAAATAATTTTAAAAAAAAGTGTCTTAAATTTATTTGTTTTAATCAAATGTAAATTATAAGATACTTCTTCAATTTTTTTATATTCCATATTCCACCTCTTTCTTACTGCATAAAATCATAGTGATTCAAATACTAAAGTAATTGCATTGTCAAATGTTGTTTCTCTTTCTAAACTAGACATCTCTTCTTTAGTTTTTATATTATCTGAAACGGTTAATACTGCGGATGCATGGCGTTTTAATATTTTTGCTATGTAGAATAAAGCGAAACATTCCATTTCTACAGCGATGTATGAAAAGTCATCTTGTTCTTCTTTTTCGTGATAGAATGTGTCACTTGTTTTTACATCTTGTTCTAAAATATTAGTATTATTAATAGAACACTTTTTTATTTTATCATTTATTTCTAGGGAACTCAAACAATAATTGATATTTTTTTTATTAAATTGATAGGAAAAATTAGAATTAGTAAATGCTCCCTTGGCTAAGATTACAGTCCCTAAAGGAATTTCTTTGTTTAATGCCCCACATGATCCTATTCTTATTATGTTTTTGACGTTATAGAACTTGAATAGTTCATAAGAGTATATACCTATGCTAGGCATTCCCATGCCTGAGGACATTACTGTTACTAGTTTGTCTTTATAATAACCAGTGTATGCATAATTAGAACGTACTTTATTTACTAATTTTGCATTTTTAAGATATTTTTCTGCTATGTATTTTACACGATTGGGATCCCCAGGCATTATTACTGTTTCGGCAATTTCTTCTTTTTTAGCTTCAATATGTGGTGTCATATTTCCTCCTTATTCTTCATCTTTTTCTAGTTTTACTAATACTTCACGTGGTTTAGAACCATTTTGAGGACCAATTATTCCTCTTTCTTCCAGTAAGTCAATTATTCTAGCAGCTCGATTGTATCCCAGTTTGTATTTTCTTTGTAGAAGTGAAGCACTTGCTTTACCGGTTGTTATTACAAATTCTACTATTTCATTGTATAATGGGTCATCATATTCTTCTTTATCATTAGAAACAGGATTGTTTTTCTTTTCGTGATCAACATTGTCAAGATCCATAAAGTTACTATCAAATTGAGCTTTTTGTTGAGATATTGTATAGTCTACTATTTTTTTGATTTCTTCTTCTGAGACGAATGAACCTTGAATTCTATCAGGGGCACTTTCTCCCATTGGTAAGAATAGCATGTCTCCTTTTCCTAGAAGTTTTTCAGCACCAGTCATGTCAAGGATGGTTCTAGAGTCAATGCTTGATGATACTGCGAACGATATACGCGATGGGATATTAGCTTTAATAAGTCCAGTGATAACATCTGTTGATGGTCTTTGAGTAGCAATGATTAAATGGATACCTGCAGCACGGGCCATTTGGGTAATTCTCATGATTGAGTCTTCTACTTCTTTTCCTGCGACTAACATAAGGTCCGCTAATTCATCAACGATAACAACGATATATGGCATTCTACTATATTTTTCATCGTCTGGTAATTTTTTATTTTTTTCATCGACTAATTTATTATAACTTGTTATGTTCTTGGTACCAAATTCTTCAAACAAATCGTATCTTCTTTCCATTTCGCTTACTGCTCTTTTTAATGCAATTGAAGCTTTTCTTGGATCCGTTACAACTGGTGTTAAAAGGTGTGGTATACCATTGTAAATACCTAATTCTACTTTTTTAGGGTCAACCATTACTAGTTTAACTTGATCAGGGCGAGCTTTCATTAGGATAGATACAATAATTCCATTAATACAAACTGATTTACCAGAACCTGTTGCTCCCGCTACTAAAAGGTGTGGTGTTTTGTCTATTTCACAATATTTAACTTTACCCATTATGTCTTTACCAAGAGCAACAGCAAGAAGTGAGTCATTAGTACTCTTTGGCATTGCTTCAATTGTCTCACGAAGTGATACACTTTGAGCATGATCATTTGGCATTTCAATACCTACTGTTGATTTACCAGGTATTGGAGCTTGAATACGAACGTCCTTTTTAGCAAGAGCAAGTGATATTTCCTTATTTATGCTAAGTAGTTTACTTACTTTTGTCCCAGAGTGAAGTTCCATTTCATATTGAGTTACAGTAGGTCCAATGTTTACTTCTACTACCTTACCTATTATGCCAAAATCTTTTAACACTTTTTCTAATGTTTCAATATTTTTTTCAATTACTTGATGATCAGTATTATTTTTTCTAGTTTTTGGACTATCTAATAGTTCAATTGGAGGTAATTTATAATCTTTATTAGTTTCAATTTTATCAGGTTTTACTTCAGATTTTTCTTTTTCGGTTGGTACTTTAGTTACTTGGCTTATATCATGGACTACTAATTTATCATCGTTGTCATTATGGTCAACTATTTTAAAGTGACTTTCTTCTTTTCCTGTTTTTTCTGCTTTCTTTTCTTTACGTTTTTCTTTTTCTTCTCTTTCAGGAATTATTTCTTTAGTTTTAAGAGCAACATTTTTAATAATATTAAATATAGACATTCCTGTAAATATCATAAATCCAGAAATTAAAAGAACCCAGATGACAATGTTTGTACCATCTCTTTCAAATAGTTTATAGAATACCGTAGAAAATAAAGCACCAAGTATTCCTCCTCCAGTATTGGATAGACTAGCATCAAAAATACCTACGCTTATCTTACCTTCCATAATTCTAGATATGGCACTCATAATGTTATCTATACTTTCTGAGAATATTTTTGATACGTCTAATGTTTCTAATACATAGTTTTGGTGCAAGAAAACCAAAATACCTATTAAAAACAAATAAAAGCCTATCATTTTAGATGAAAAAAATTCAATTTGTTTTCTATATATTATAATGTATCCACCCATTATTAAAAGAAAAAGTAACAAGAAAAAGTATAGGTTTCCTACTAGAAAGACTGCGAATGATGCGATAAGTCTTCCAACAGGACCATATTTACCTATGCCTATTATCGCAATAAGCATTAGAAGTATTCCATATAAATCTATAAAATAGTTTTCTTTCTTTTTACTACTTTTTCTAGTCTTTTTTTTAGCCATGTTATCACCTACTATATTAATTATAATATAAAATTGGAAAAATAAAAAGAAAAAAGAAAAAAATAGATGATGTTTTTTTATCATCTATTATAAACTATTACCAAGGAGTGCTAGTATTCAAATTGTATTCAACGCTAAATCCATCTTCATCATAAATTGTTTTTTTACTTTTATCTTTCAAGATAATTTCATATTTTTGATACGTTTCTTTAAATTCGGATTCAGTTATCTTTTTTCCGTCAAACGTTATATATTCGTCTTCATCATTATCATCATTACGGTGATATAGAATATTATTATCATTTTCATTAAATATAAGATAATCACCTTCAAAATAATTCTTATTCTTATCAGTGTTGTATTCATATACTTTTGACTTGTTGCCGTTTTCATATTTCATAACATTGTTATTATCTAAATAATAAATTGTATTTTTATCTACAATAAGTCTATTAGTGCCATAATAATTGTACCAAATTGAGTCATCATCTTCAGAGGGATAATTTACTTCATCAAGATATGTTTCTTTACTTGTTTCTAAATTATATAGGTATAGATTGTATTTGTTTTTATTCTTTGTAGATTTTGCTATTAAGGTTATCCCATTGTGTCCAGATAATAAAGTTGTGTTTTTATCAAAAGTATGTATTTTACTTTTTTCTTTTGTTTTCATGTCGAATTTCACAACATCTTTTGGCGTTCCTATTTCTTTATAATCCATGTAATATATAGCATTATTATCCAAATTATAATCAAAACTATATCCAATATTAGCAACCTTTTTTATATCACTAAATTTAGTAGCATCAACACTAAGATATCTAAGAGAATGTTCGTGAGATCCTGTTTGCATTCTAAAATATATTATTCCATCTTTAACAAAGCCAGTTTCAGGATGTACGAGATTGCCTGGTTGACCTGCCGTATCATATGTTCCTTCACATTTTATCCATGTAACAGGTGTTAAGCTCTTGTCGTTTAAATCGATGTATTTGAACACTTCATTATTTGCGTAATAGATTTTATTATTGTATTCTCCAAAAAAGACAATACCTGTTCCTTCATGGTCTTCCGAAACAATTTCTTCCCATTCTCCATTTTTATATCCGATTATATAGAATTTATCTTCGCCTAATTTGTCTTCTTTATCGTTCCAATAATAATTACGAACTACTTTAAAATTAGTATACTTATCTTCTTTAGTTTTATCAGTAGTATCTGTTGTTGGTGTTTCTTTATTTAAAAATTTATTAAACAAACCTTTTTCATAACAGATGTAGCCTCCTAGTCCTAATGATATGACTACTAGAATAATTATTGCAACCACTAACCCCTTATTTTTCTTTTCCATATTTTAAACTCCTTCCTTTATTTTATACCTTAATTATATATAAATATATATTAGCCAAGCCTTTTTTTGTTTATATAGAATAGTACATTATCTAGTGCTTGTTTACATATTGCATCAGTTACGTAAACAATTTTTGATATCTACTTTTTTATTTGTTTTTATCTTTCACTAAATAAATAATATATATTACCGTTTATGTCTACTAGTACTATATCATAAAAACCTGTTTCTTCTTCGTTAATAAATTCTTGGTTTATTCTTACGATATTTTTATATTCTTTTTGTTCTTTTGCTGTGGCTATTTTGTTTTCATTAAACGGATCAAGTTCTACTGATGCAGTATATAATTTACCATTATCTTTCACATAAAATATATCTTTATATCCACCATTTCCAACATAAATCATTTCATAGAATAAAACATTAGTATCAATTATAGTATTATATTTTTTATATTTTTTGTTACTGTATTCAACTGATAAAGTACCATCATAGTCAAGTTTTATTATATATCCAAAAGCATTTTCATCTCGCAAAGAATACCAGTTTCCACCTATAGTTAGTCCCTTTTGTTTGTCTTTTTCTGATTGTTTCATTCTATTCTCTTTTAATGTTTTTGCAAATGTATTAAATTTGTTTAAGGAAACTGTCGTGTTGTTGTCATTATTCTTTTTTATTATTTCATTATTTTTTATTTTGTCATAATAGATATAGCCTCCTAGTCCTAATAGCAAAACTACTAATATAATTATAACTATCAATTCTTTATGTTTCTTTTCCATATTCAAATCCTTTCCTTTATTTTATACCTTAATTATATATTTTTTTTAGTATTAGTCAAGCTTTTTTTATTTGCTTTTGTAAAACTTTGTAAAAAAAGACAACAGCTTTGTTATCTTTTTAGTCTTCTTGTTATTATTTCATATTCTGTAGTAGATTTTTTTGCTTTACTCTTACAGCAATTCTAAATACCTATTTAACATTTCAATTTCTAAATCTTTGTAAAACTTTATAAAGAAAAAAGATAAAAGAGGTTTAATTTTTTAAAACATATCCTCTGTTATCTCTATTTCATATATTTCATTTGTTTTTAATACTTTTGGTATCTTTAAATACAAATAATTACTAGTATGTCCATAAGAACAATTGTCTTCTACTTTTTCTACTAAAACATTTTCTTTTTTTCCGATGAATGAATTGTAATACTTTTGTTCTAGTTCTTCTGATACTTTAATTAGTTTTTTAGTCCTTTCTTTTTTAGTGTTTGTATCTACTTGGTTTTCCATTCTAGAGGCTTTTGTACCATCTCTTTTACTATATGGAAAAACATGGACTTTACTAAAGTTAACTTCTTTTATAAAGTCTATTCCTTTTTCAAAGTCTTCTTCTGTTTCATCTGGAAAGCCTACAATGACGTCTGTTGTTAAGGAGATGTCTTTTCTTATGTTTCTTATTTTATTTATAATTGATAAATATTCTTTTGTTAGATATTTTCTATTCATAAGTTTTAGAATTTTATCACAACCGCTTTGTAATGGAATATGTAAATGATTACAAAGAATAGGATTTTTTAATAATTCAAAGAATTTATCATCTAATTCAGTGATTTCTATTGAAGATATTCTAAGCCTTTTTAGATTTTTTATTGATAGGATTTCTTCTAGTAAATCAGAGAACTTTATTCCTAGATCACATCCATAGTTACCAGTGTGTATTCCTGTTAGCACTATTTCTTTATAGCCATTATTTACTAATTCAGTGATTTCTTTTATTACTGTATCTTTTTGTTTAGAACGACATTTTCCTCTTACAAAAGGAATGATACAATAGCTACAGTAGTTTTCACATCCATCTTGAATTTTTACAAATGCTCTTGTTCTAGAGTCAAATGAATTAATTGACATGTCTTCGAATGGCACTTTCATCATATTGTCTATTTGTTTTATTTGTTTTTTATTTATTAGATATTCTTCTACTAAGTCAACAATATGAGATTTATTATGATTACCTATTATAATATCTATTCCATCGTAGTTATAGTCTTTATGGCTTTCTACAAAGCAACCACATACGACAACGCAGGCATCTTTTCCTCTTACATGGTTGATTATTTTTTTGTCTTTTTTATCACTATTATTAGTGACTGTACAAGTATTTATTACATAAATATCGCATTCATCATTAAAGTCTGTTATTTCATAGCCTCTGTTTCTAAAAAGTGATGTTATGTATTCACTTTCATATGTGTTTACTTTACATCCTAATGTATATATTCCTACTTTCATGGGTACCTCCTTTAAAAAAAATAAATTATTAATCTAATTTATTTTTTAGTTTCTTTAATTCTTTTAAAAATTCTTCAGTTTTTTTGATTTCTACTTCTAAGTCTTCTAGGTCTACTGTTTTTTCTAGGTCGTCTGTAGCATATTTAGTTTTATTAATATTTTTATATACTCCGAATACAGGGGAAATGACAAGTGAATTTTTGAATTTTTTTTCATCGTTTGGTTCTTCTTCAAAAACGGGATTGTCTAATTTTTCTGTTGTTTGTTCTTCTAAATGTTTTTTATATAACTCTTCGATAGTAATTGGTTCAGTTCCTTCGTCTTTTATTAGTAAATCATTTCTTTGGTCAACATCATTACTTACTTTAATTAATTCATCATAACTAATAACGGATTTTTCTTCTTGTTCTTCTTCAAAATTAGTATGAGAAATTAAATCTGATGAGTTTTCTTCAGAAGAAAGTTTTTCATAGGCATCATCTAGTTTCTGTTTGGCTTCGTCTTCTGTTACGTTTTCTTTGTAATAGACATTTTCTTGTTCTGGTTCTTGATAGTACTCAATCTCATCTTCGTCTTTTCTATTTTGTATTTTTTCTATTATTACAATTATTATTAAAGCTAGTATTATTGCTGAAACAATAGCCACGATTACTAATAAGTTGTTAAATCCTAAATCATTTATAAATTCACTCATATAACTACACCTCTTGTCACATGTAATATTTTATCACATAAGAAAAAACAAAACAATAAATGTTTACTGTTTTGTCTATAAATTTTTAATAATCTCAAAAGCTGTCTGATTTTTTAAAGTAAATGTACGTTTAAAAAATAACGTATTTTTAGTTTTGCAATTCACTAAACAATTAAAAAAGTGTAATTCTTTTAAAAAACACTTTTTTATATTATTACTTTGTTTGAGTAATAGTTCTTGAAACACTGTCACAACTATTCTTTGCATCACAACCGTTTAATTCTATTGTACAAGTTCTTGATTTTCCACTGTTTAATACACCTGTTGCTGTTGTTGCATTGTTACTATAGTTATCGATGCAACCACCTCCACTTAACCAAGTATTAGTCATTGTGCTGTTGTCTGTACTACACTTGCCAGATATTGTAAGTTTTTTCGAAGAAGAACTATATATTTCTTTTCCACTTGGATTTTTTATAGATAAACTACACTTAACAGTGGATGGCCATGGATCGTGATCGTATAAGGTCTCAGTGGTACCATTTCTGGCCTTATCAGTACATTCCCCAACAACGGTAACTTTATCTTTTTTATACGTTGTAGGAATTGAGAAAGTTAAGGAAGTTTTTCCGGCGTTTGTATTATCTCCTCTTTCACAAGCATTATTAGTAGTAACACCACTACTTTGTTTGCCTATTGCATAAGTCATACAGCTAATACCATTTTCATCTTCACAAGTAAATGTACAACTACTTCCATAACATTCTAAAGTTGGAACTGGCATAGATCTATCTATTTTTATTGTTACTGTATGGCTGAATTCATTACCAGAAGGATCGGTTGCGGTAAGTGTTACTTCATGAATACCCTCATCACTTATAGTAGCACTGTTGTAACCTAGATAATTATTACTTTCATACATAGATTGACTAGCTATTCCATTGTCGTCTGTACATTCAAAGCTAATTTTTACATCGCGTTGAGTCCAATAACCACTTTTGTAGGTTTCTTCTATTGTTTGACCGTTTATAGTATAAATTTTAGTCATATTAATAGAACAAGCTGGAGTAACATTATCTTCTTCAATGTCATTGACATAAGTTAAACAATAGGCATCATTACCTAAGTCATTTTTAGCATGTAAGTAGTAAACCCCATTTTCTTTGATTGTTTTTTCAACAGTTTGTTTTGTACCACTTGTATATGCATAACTGCTTGGAGTTGCTGAATTGGCTGTCCAAGCGTAACCAGTAAGGCCTCTTGGATCAGTAATAGTTCCTGTAAGAGTTGCTGAAAGTTTATTAGATGCTAGAGAAGATTCTATCTTACATGCAGGAACTAAAGAACTATCAGTTATTGTAGTATCATCACTTTTTTTATCTCCAGTTGCAGGATTTCCTAATGTATCTTTAATTATGCTTGGTTCAAATGTTAGATAAGCATTGCTTCCAGGTGAAAGGCTTCGGTTAGCCATAGCTTTTATTATAAATTTAGTAGTATTAGTAATAGTTTCTGTTTTTTCTAATTTGATTCCACTGAAACCATTAAATTTAACATTTCCTATATTGAATGTATTTTCATTTATTCCACTAGTATCAGTACAAACGATACCATAGTATACATACATATCTGAAAGTGATTGATTTGGTGATATATCTATACTCTTTTTAGAATAACTAAGATTTATATTTGACTTAGGTCCAACAAATCTACAAACTGGACCAGCACCATCTATGGTTAAACTATTCTTTGCATTTACTTGTTTGTTACCATTTTTATACTCATCAAATATTTGATTATTTTTATATTCAAGGATAAATGTACCATCATTATTGCCAGTTGTTACTGCTACTACAGCAGTTGCTTGATTGCCATTAGTTGTTGAATTTTTTACTTCGATTTTACTAACTAAATTGTTTGTAGTAAATCCATCACTTTTAATAGTGCCATTTATTTTATTATCATCTTTACATGTAAGTTTATAATATACTGTGCTGTTTCCTTTTGCTGTTTTAATTGCATTAGTTAATTTTGAGTCACTATAAGCACCACTTAATTCACAACTAGGTCCTTTTCCATCAATAGAAATTTCTTGGGATATTCCTGGATTAATATTGTTTTTATTATCTATAATATTGCCTTCATTAAATGTTATATTTGCATCTTTATCATAATGCTTTTTTGCAGTATATAAAACATCGGCACTGAAAACATTTTTACTACCCTTTTTTTGAGTAGTATCAGACTTAATGAGTTCAATTGTGCCACTTCCAGTTGTATCTTTAAACATTGAATTGGTAAAATCGCTTCCTTGTTTAAAGCGAATATTTTTGCCAGAGCATTCAAGATGATACTCTTGGGTATTTTTGCTGTTACTGTTTATACCAAGCGTAATTTTTTCGCTAGGAGTAAAACTACAGACTATACCACTATTGATGGCATTAACACAAACTTCATTATCACTTGTGTTATTATAACCATTATTACAAACTATACAACTAGTATATTTATATTTACTTCTTTCTTTGGTTACTACAACATAACTTTTATCACATGAATTGCCATTACTATCTTTTAAATCATTGGTTATATAGTTATTAGCTTTTAAGTAAGAATACCAGATAATTGCACCATCACTAGGAACTAACATTCTTTTATTATCACTGTGATAACTTTTTCCTGAAAGAGCAAGTTGATTTTCAAGTTGTTTATCAATGGTTTCATGCCCTTGAATAATATATCTATTAATCACTAAAATTGCTAGTCCTAAAATTATTCCTACGATTACTACTGCTGCCAAAAGCTCTATAATAGTAAAACCCTTTTTCTTATTCATTTATAATTCCTCCTTTAATTAACACATTCATTATTATAAGAAATATTTGTATATCCATTATCACATAAAATACAACCTGTATACTTATATTTTTTATTATTTTTTGTTATAACCACATAGCTATTATGACAAGAGTTACCATCTGAATCAACTAGGTCATTAGTAATGTAATTATTACCTTTCAATTCTTCATATTTTATTATAACTTTGTCATTTGTTATTAATCTTTTTTTATTGTCGCTTACGTATCCTTTAGCACTTAAAACTAGTTGCTTTTCTAGTTGGTCATCGAGGGTTGTAAAACCATAACTTGTGTATTTACCAATTGCAATTGTAGTTACTAAAACAATTGAACTTATTAAGACAATTACTGCGATTAGTTCAATTAAAGTAAAACCACTTTTATTCATCTAAAACACCTACTTTACTAAGTAAAGTTTACCAAATTTCTTTGTTTTTTTCAATATATTTTATATTTTTATTTGTAACTTTGTAAAATAAAAACACTACTTTAAAAGTAGTATTATTAAATTACTTAGAATAAGAGTAAAGCTAAATCCTGATAAATAAAGATTTTTTGTATATATAAATATTTTATCTTTTTCTTTTATGATTTGTTTAGTATTTATGATTATTACTACTAAAAGATATATTAATATAATTATTATTCCTATTATATAGATTATGTTTATTATTTGTTTATTACTTATATTACTATATATTGATAGGAATATCATAAGTACTAAGAATATAATAAATATTATTTTTAAAAGTTTATTTTTTGCTTTGGGAATATGTACTTTTTTAATATATTTTATCATTAGTTCAAAGCACGTTATAAATAGAATGATTAATAGTAATATATTACTTACGTTGTTTGTTTTATTTATTTCATAAGTTAAAAAACTAAGTGATAAAATTATTAATAGCATATCTAGTAATACTCTTTTATATTTTTTCATTTAAATATTTCCTCCTTTGGCATGTATTCAAATATTAATTTTTCTTTAGTTACAGGATGATAAAATTCTAAATGATATGCGAAGAGTCCTAATTGTTTTTTATCATTTAATCCATATCTTTGGTCTCCATATAAAGGATGTCCAATGTTTTTTAGTTGTACTCTTATTTGATGGTGTCTTCCTGTTTCTAATAATATGTCTAGAACTGAATAGTCTTTATTTTCTTTTAAAACTTTGTAATGTAATTTAGCATATTTTCCTTCTTTTTCATTTGTTATCAATGAATTATTATTTTCGTCTTTTTTTAAGTAGTTTACAAGAATGTTTTCTTTTTTTTCTAATATGCCATGGACTACCGCTAGATACTTTTTAGTGAATTTATTGTCTTTTATTTGTTTTGATAGTCTTGATGCTGCTTTTGAGGTTTTAGCAAAGACCATTATTCCTCCAGTTGGTCTATCTAATCTATGTACTAGTCCTAAATAAACATTTCCAGGTTTATTATATTTTTCTTTTATATAGTTTTTTATTATAGTTAGCATATCTATATCTTTAGTGTTATCACTTTGAGATAAAACATTGTATGGTTTTACTACTACGATTAGATGATTATCTTCATATAGAATGTTTAAATTATTTTTCATATCTTGCACATACTCCACATGGTAATACCAAATTATTTTTAGATTTTATACCTAGTTCTTCATAGTATATTTTACCAGGATATATTTTTCCAATGGTTAGTTTTAAAATGTTTTCCATTACTATTCCAGATAAGTTAGCAGTGTAAGAGTTTATTATAAAGAACAGAGGGTCATCGTTTAGTATTTCTGTACATAATTCTACTAAAGGAAACAAATCTTTTTCAATGTCCCATATTTCATTATTAGAGCCTCTTCCGTATGATGGTGGGTCCATTATTATAGCATCATATTTATTACCTCTTCTGATTTCTCTTTTTACAAATTTTACAACATCGTCTACTAAAAAGCGTACAGGTTTATCAGCAAGATTAGAGCTTTTTACATTTTCTTTGGCCCATTCAATCATGCCACGTGATGAATCAACGTGTACAACTGTTGCCCCCGCACTTAAGCATGCGACTGTAGCGCATCCAGTATAGGCAAAAAGATTTAGTACTTTTATATCGCGTTTTGATTCTTTGATTTTTTTTATCATAAAATCCCAGTTTATGCTTTGCTCAGGAAATATTCCTGTATGTTTAAAGCCCATTAGTTTTACATTGAAGGTTAAATCTTTATAGTTAATGGTCCATCTATCTGGTAGCTTTTTATAATTTTCCCAATAACCTCCACCTTTATTACTTCGATGATAATGAGCATGAACTATTGATTTGTTTAAAGTGTCTTTCCAGATTATTTCTGGGTCTGGTCTAAGTAGATAATAATCTCCCCATTTTTCAAGTTTCTCTCCTTTGCTCATTGAAATTATTTCATAGTCTTTAAAATCATTTACTAATAGCATAAACATCACCAAAAAAAGTATATCATAAAAAAGATTGTTTGTAAAATACGTGACGGAACATAAAAAGGGCTTGTTGTAAGTCCTTTAATTATCTAACAATAAACCTGTAGAATTCTATGTGAAAAAAGAAATAGAATTAATCTATTTCAACTTTTTTAGTTCTTCAAACGAAAGACCTGTGCATTTAGAAACGATATTTAAATCGATGTTTTCTTGAAGTAGTTTAAGAGCAGTTTCTTTAGCTTTTTCTTGTTTTCCTTTTTCCATGTACTCATCATTTTCTGCTAAACGAAGCTTTTCATCATGTAACTCTTTATCATACATTCCTATTACTTCATCTTGTTCACTTGCTTCTTTTGATTCTTTAACATACTTTTCCATTATCTCATCACCCTTACTTAAATCTTTAAGAAGTTGATTATCATTTTCATTAAATATTAATAATAACTTCTCATATAGTTTAAGTTTATTATAATCTTTTTTTCTTATATTTGACAAGTATATATTGATAATTCTTATCTTATTACTATATATTTGAAAGTCATTAATATCTTTGGGCATATGATTAATATTTGTTATATAGCATTCTTCTAGAACATCTTTTCTACTTTTGAATCTAAAATTATTTAGATTCACTTGGATTACTTCATTAAAGTTATACTTATGACCCCTTTTCATATTTGCACTATATAAAGAAAACATATAACCTAGATTTCTTTCTAAACTAGATTTTGAAGTATTATTATTGATATTATTTTTATTGTTTTCCCTTTTTTATTTATAGGGTTAGTAGTATTTTGCCCCTCCCCCAGACGAATATTTGTTTACCATAAAAATTTCAGAAATTTTAAAAACATCTGTATGCTTATTACAAAATTTCTTCCTCTTTCCTTAGTTTTCTATAACTTAATTTTATAACAAAAAAAAACTTTTTCAAGAGCTTTTTTTATATTAAATGTTTACAACTATATATAATCATCATATTAATATACTTCTCACAGTTTACTATACAAAAAAAGACGCTTTCCAAAGCATCTACTACTTTCTAATTTCAAAATAATTACCAGAATCTAAATATAAAGTCCCCTTCTTACCTTCCAATTTAGTAACAGCCTCATTATACTTATTTAAAACATCAAACTTAGGCAGAGTAACATAAACATAATTATCATCATCCATATAAAGAATAAATCTATCTTCATCATACTTATTAGGGTCATACTTTATTTCTGATATCTTTTTTAAAACATCATCATCAATCTTATTCAACTTTTTTACTAAAGTATCATACTTCGTATCTGGAACATAATTAATAAGATAAGGTACATCTAAAATCTCTTCATCATAATCAATCTCGCTTTTATTCTCAAAAACTATCTTTTTAGTATCAAGTCTGATAAACAAAACTCTATACTCTTCTACCTCAATAACAACTTTATTAAAAAGCCTTTTTTTCACTTTACAACTTTTAATAAAAGAATTACTTTCAATAGATTTCTTAATACTACTTATACTAGTCTTATAAAAATTAGGATAATCTTCTAGATGAGCCATTTCTATTATCTCTTGGTCAGTTAAAACATTATTATTCTTTACATATATATTATTAATTCTAACATCAAGTAAATAACATGGTATAACATAAAAAATTAAACCTAGCAATACTAAAAACAAAATTGCTTTTAATACTTTTCCCTTTTTTTTATCCTTTTTCTTTGCCATAGCATCTACTCCCAATTAAATAATTCTTGCTCTACTATTAAATCTATATTATACTTCTTCTTTACCTCTTTTCTTGCTAAATCCATAAGATACTTTATATCACTAGAGGTAGCTTCATCTTTATTCACAATAAAGTTTGCATGTTTCTCACTAATACAAGCATCTCCTTTTGTCTTACCTTTAAGTCCACACTCCTCAATCAAATGACCAGCATAATTACCATCAGGATTTCTAAAAACAGACCCTGCTGAAGGATAGTTAAGAGGTTGGGTACTAGATCTTCTCCTCATTCTGTCAGAAAGTAAGTCAATCAAGTCTTCTTTATCACCTTTTTTTAGCTTTATTTTAGCACTTACTATTATCCAAGGTTTAGTTTTAAATATTGATGTTCTATAACCAAGTTCCATATTCTTTTTCTTAATAGTTCTAAGACAATTATCAGAATCTAAATAGGTAACTTCAACCAAAACATCACCAATAGCCTTTAAATAAGCTCCTGCATTCATATAAATGGCACCACCAACTGTACCCGGTATTCCACATGCGAAGTCAAGTCCGTAATAACCCATCTTTGAATATCTATCTGATATTTGAATCATGCTACATCCAGCTTCAACATACAAAACGCCTCTTTTAAACTCCTGCTTATTTAATTTATTAAGTTTTATAACAACACCATTATAATCATTATCACTAGCTAAAATATTTGAACCATTTCCAAAAACTTTATGTGAAACATTATTATTCTTTAAAAAATCAAGTAACTTAATCAAATTATCAACACTATCAGGGAAAACAACATACTTACAAACACCACCAGTCCTATAAGTAGTTAAAACTTTAAAAGAAACATCTTCTTTAAAAAAATAACCCCCATCCTTTAAAAACTTTTTAACCTTTCGCATAAAATCACCTGCTTATTATTTTTTTAATCTCCTCATATATTCTAGTCGCAGAATCCAAAACACCCATTTTCTTAGCATTTTCTCTAATCATCATATTAGTTTTATTATCATTAAGTAACAAATCTATTTTTTCCATTAATAAAGAAGCAGAAAAATCCTTTTCTTTTATAACTACCGCTGCATCATGTTTTTCTAAATCAGAAGCATTAATCTCTTGATGATTATTAGCAACATAAGGAGATGGAATAAGAATAGAACAAAGTCCTAAAGCTGTAATCTCAGATATTATTGTAGCACCAGCTCGTGAAATAATCAAATCAGTAACCTTCAATAACTCATTCATATTATCCATATATGGTTCAACATGAACATTCTTAGGCAAAGCACAACTAACTACTTCATCATAATTATTTTTACCAGTTATAAAAAATACTTCATAATCCTTATCTTTAATCATCGGAAACATTTCCAATATTTTTTTATTAATTAAGCTTGAACCTAAAGAACCTGTCGTTATTACTACCAATTTTTTATTTTTATCAAGACCATATTTCTTTTTATCAAGTTTCTTACCCTTTAGAATTTCTTCTCCACGAGGATTACCTGTAAAAACAACATTCTTATGATTAAAATACTTACCTGATGATTTCATTGAAATACAAACAGCATCAGCATACTTACTAAGAGTAAGATTAGCCTTACCTGGAACACTATTTTGTTCATGAATAAGAACTTTTATTCCAAGTGAATGTGCAGCCATAATAACCGGTGTTGTAACATAGCCACCAACTCCAATTACTATATCTGGCTTGAACTCTTTCATTATCTTCCTACACTTAATATATGAAACTGCAGTATTCTTTAAGAACTTAGCCATCTTCAAAACATTATGAGACATCCCACTTGCATTTATTCCAATATATTTTATGCCTAAATTAGGTATAATGTCCCGTTCCATCCTGTCAGTTGTCCCAATATAAAGAATTTCACTATCCAAAGACTCCTCTTTTATCTTATTAATTATTGATATTGCAGGATAAATATGTCCACCTGTTCCACCTGCACTAATTATTACTCTCATTAAAAACACCTCATTTTAAAGAATACTTACACCCACAGTAATCTTGTCTATACAAATTATACTTTTTAGAAAGTTCTATTGACATTTTATAACCATTTCTTTTCTTAAAATCACTATATAAATATTTAACACCATATTTACTTTCTAAAAGCTCTCCTATTTCATTTAAAACTTTACTATTCTTGTAAGGACTAACAGAAAGCGTTGTTGTAAAATAATCATATCCATTATTTTTTGCATATAAACACGCATTTTCCATTCTAAACCTATAACAAAGATGACACCTTAAGCCACCCTCTTTTTCATTTTCATATCCCTTTATATAATTATTATAATTATCGAAATCATATAAAGTCTCAATAATGCCTATCTTCTTATCCATACTATTTATAAGTTTTATTTGTTCCTTAAGTCTTTTATCATATTCATCCTTTGGATAAACATTAGGATTATAAAAATAAACATCTATATCAAAATAATCACTCAAATAAAGAAGAACATAACTACTACAAGGACCACAACAACTATGAAGCAAAAGCTTAGGTCTATTAGTCAAACTATTTATAATATTATCTGTTTCCAGTTGATAATTCTTATTCATCAGAAACCTTTTCCTTAAAATACTCTGCTACTTTAGAAAGTCCAATTCCATTAGAACCCTTAATAAGTATAGCATCAGTATCCTCTACAATACCATCAATCTTATCAAGCAAATCAGAAACATTAGAAAAATGAAAAACCATATTTTTAGCAAAACCATGACTTATAACATAATCATCTATTACTTTTGATTCCTCACCGACAGTCACTAAAACATCTATTTTATTATCTAAAAAACTCTTAGCAACATCTTGATGGAGGGCAGTACTCTTATCACCAAGCTCTAACATATCACCTAGAATAGCAACTTTCCTTGTCGTATAATTAGCAAGAACTAAAAGCATAGCAACCATTGAATCATAATTAGCATTATAAGAATCATTAATAATAAGCATATCATGAATTTTAAAAATATCCATTCTGTTATTTGATGCCTCATAACAAGAAAGACCATTTTTAATTAATTCATAAGGAATATCAAAAAGAAAACCAACCATAATCGCAGCCATTGCATTTAAAACATTATGTTTAGCAGGACTAGGTATCATAAAATCATATGAATTTCCTTTATAAACACAAGTAAATCTTGCTACATCACTAATAGAAAAACTTTTACAATACAAATCATTATCACTATCAAAACCATAAGTATAAAGTTTATACAAATGATTTTTTTCCTTTAACCTCTTAAGATAAGAATCATCACCATTAACTATTAGAATATTATCTTCATTAAAACCATCTGCAATTTCCATTTTTGCATTAAAAATACCATCTTGATTATCAAAAAACTCTATATGAGCAGTCCCAATCTTTGTAATTATTCCAATCTTTGGTCTAACTATATCCCTTAAATACTTAATTTCACCTTTCTTTTGCATTCCCATTTCAATTATAGCCTTAGAATAAGTATCATCAAGCCTTAAAAGAGTCTTGGGAACTCCAATTTCATTATTTAAATTTTGTAAATTCTTCAAAGTCTTGTACTTAGTAGATAAAACCCCATAAACCATATCTTTAACCGTAGTCTTACCAGTACTACCAGTAATACCTATAATATCAATAGAAAACTTATCACGATAATACTTAGCAACATCTCCAAAAGCCTTCTTCGTATCATCCACTAAAATAAGATTCATATCATCTCTAAAAAAACAATCTCTTTTAGAAACAATAAACGTTCTACAGCCATTATCATAAGCAGAAGAAATAAAATCATGAGCATCATGTACTTCACCTACTATTGCAATAAACAAACTACTTGCATTAACATTTCTACTATCAATTGAAACATTATCAATTAAAAAATCTAAATTACCATTAATAAGTTCACCAGAAAGAGCAAATACTAATTCACTTACTTTAAGCTTATTCATACATTTCCTCCTTTACTTTTAACTTCTTTCATGTATTCTTCAACTATAGGCATGTCCCCTTGATAAGGAGCATATCCTAAAGAAACAGCTTGATAAACCTCTGAACCTTTACCTAGAATAACCAAAACATCACCATGCTTCCTTTCACTAAGAGCCTTTCTAATTGCCGTCTTTCTATCAGGAACAATCTCATATGGTGTTTTATAAGGCTCGATAAAAGTTGCTATTTCCTTACAAATATCAACAACATCAAAACCACCACCATCATCTTCAGTAAGATAAATATAATCAGCATTTATCGCTGCAGAAGTACCTAAATCTCTCTTTCTACTAATACCTCTCTTACCAGGAGAACCAAAAACCGCAATTATTTTTCTATCACCATAAGTACTCTTAATAGACTTAAACAAAGCATCAGCACTTATCTTATTATGTGCAAAATCTACAATGACCGGACCAATATCATCACAAATCATATCCATTCTACCCTCTACTTTAGTTTCATCAAGTCCTTTTAAAATACTTTCTTGTGATGCACCAAGTAAATCAGCAACTGCAATCGCACAAGTAGCATTAACAACATTAAAAGAACCCATCATAGTTATGTGATAATCCTTAGTTTCACCATTATGCTCTATTTTAAAATCTATTTTATCATCCAAAATATTAACATCTTTAATATAATAATCACAAGAATCATCATTACCAAAAGTAATAATCTCCTTATCCTTTATCTCTTCCACAATATCATCATAATAATCAGTATCTTTATTTATAACAACCTTATCACACATCTTTAAGAATTCAATCTTACATCTCATATAATCAGCAAAATCCTCATGCTCTATAGGAGAAATATGATCCTCTCCAATATTTAAAAAACAACCAATATCATAATGCATTCCATAAACTCTATTCATCTTTATTGCCTGAGAAGCAACTTCCATTGTTACGTAACCAAGTTTATTCTTATCCATTTCTTGAAAAAACTTATGAAGCTCTAAACTCTCTGGAGTTGTAAGATGAGTCTCACCCTCATTTTTACCATCATAAAAATACTGCGTTGCAAGCATCCCAGGTTTATACCCCAAATGATGCTTTAAAATATTATTTATATAAAAATTAGTAGTAGTCTTCCCCTTCGTACCAGTAATACCAATTTTAAACAATTTATCAGGATAAAAATTAAGTGAAACAATCGCAAGCGCTTTTCTAATATCACTAACTATTATCTTAGGCAAATCTATCTGATAATCAGTTTCACTAATATAACATACTATACCATTACTAATAGCTTCCTCTAAATACTTCCTTTTAAAAGAAAAACCCTTACAAAAAAACAAAGTATTTTCTTTTATATCCTTTGAATTGTAAGATAAATACTTAATATTCATCTCTATATTACTACAATCTATCAATAAACCATTATCCTTTAATATCTTTACAATTATACTATATTTCATAACATTCTCCTTTAATCAATCTTATTTCTTGGATGAGTCTCATAATAAACATCCTTTAGCCTCTCATTAGTAACATGCGTATATACCTGAGTAGCCCTTAAAGACTCATGCCCTAAAAGTTCCTTTACAGTAGTTATATCACACCCCTCATTAAGAAGATGAGTTGCAAAAGTATGCCTAATAACATGAGGAGATATTTTCTCATTTAAATCACTTTTCTTACATATATTATCTAAAATAAGTCTTACACCTCGATCAGTCAAACAAGTTCCATTCTTATTAAGAAACAAATAAGAACTATCACCCTTATTTTTCAAAAGCAAAGGCCTAATAGAAAAATACTTTTCTAAATAATAATAAGTACAATCATCAAAATAAACAATTCTTTCCTTACAACCCTTTCCAAAAACCTTCAAGCTAAAATCATCATAACAAAAATCATTTATTTTAATATTAACAAGCTCACTAACACGTATCCCCGTAGAATACAAAAGCTCTAAAATAAGCCTATCCCTAACCCCAAGAGGTGTAGATAAATCAGGCACCATAAACAAAGAATCAAGCTCATTAGAATACAAAAACTTAGGTAGCAATTTATCTTTCTTAGGATTACTAGCATACTTAAAAACATTGACACTAACATACCCATTCCTAGATAAATACTTGTAAAAACTTCTTATAGAACTAAGCATTCGACATACAGTACTCTTAGAATAATTCATATCATCCATATAATTATAAAAAAGCCTTACATCAGAATAATCCAAATCAAGATAAGATAACCCCTCTTTACTTAAATAATCCCTAAAAACATGCAAATCCCTTTCATAACTAGATATTGTATTAATAGAATAATTTTTTTGTACCCTTAAATAATTTAAAAAATCAAGAATTCTCTCCTCCATAAAGCCTCCACCTAAATTATATCACAAATACATAGAATATTCTATTTTTAATGTAAATAAACCTGTAAACCAAAACAAAAATCAAGAAACTAATCTTCTTGATTAAAACCTATATAAAAAATTCATCAAACTTCTTAAAACTATAACCCTTTTGTTTAACATACTTAAGCGTCATATCAAGCTCATTTACAATATAATTATTTATCTCTAAAACATAAACATTACCCTTACTTAAATTACTCTTCATATTCTCATACAAATAATTATCATAAACATATTTAGCCTTAACAGTACTCATTTTATTCTTTTTACAAGTATTTAAAATCTCATAATTTAAATCACTAGAATAACAATACTTTATATCATAATTAGTATACTTCTTTAAACGAGCATTACTCTTAATAACATTACTGTAATCCTCATCATCCCCAAGATTAGCAATATAATGATTACCCAAAACAACATCACGAACAACATCATCCTCTATCTTATTATCTATAAAAAAATTAGCCCTTACTCCATTATCATTCAAAATATCAAGAACCGAAGAAATCAAAGAATCATCTCTCACTAAAAACGCTAAAGAAATATCATTTTTTGTAGTATTAACTCCCACGACAAACTTATCCAAATTATTAGAAACAACCACACTAGGCAAATCATCAACAAAAATAAGCAGATTTTCATTATACTTACCTAAACTCTTCATTTTTTTATAACTTTCATTCACATCAACGACTTTACCCTTTGTTCCTGATAAAACATAGTCATCATACGAAACCGACTCCAAAGCATAAGTATTAAAATCATCCTGTTTACTAACTATCTGTTCCATAAGAGGATCATGATTCTTAGAAAACTGAACCATTCTATCCGTATAATAAAAACTAAAACACATCAAAATAATTATCCCAATAAACTGAAAAGTTTTTTTCATAATATCACCACTTAATTATATGAAAACAAAAAAAATTTAAAACTAATCATTCACAGCCTTTGAAGCACTCTTAAATATAAATTTAACTACATCGTCAACCCCTTTTTCAAGCTTTAACGAAACTTTATAAAAATTATTACTAACTTTATTAGTATAATCCTTATTCGTATCTACTACATAATCATTAATATCAACCTTTTTCCCTTTAGCAACATCACTTTCAAAAACCTTTACTTGTTCCTCAGTAAGAATCCTCGCTTTAGTCTCTTTACTTTGATAATAACCACTACTCTGTGCAAAAACAAGAACTAAAAAGAAAACAACTAAACTAAGAATCAAAATCTTAACCAAAGTACTTTTCATAATTCCCCCTTTATCAAATAAACTATTGCTTCTGCTAAAACCGAAGCCGTATTATGAAGCTCATAAATAGTATTATCAGGACCTCCAACTTCCACTAAAAACGCGTTAGAAGAAATATCTTGATTAAAATAATACTTATTATAATAATTACTCCTTAATAACCCAGGATATTTTTTATTAATATATGAAGCCATCTTTTCTATATTCTTTTCATTCTCTTTATAATTAGGATTCTTCTTTCCAATCAAAAACATCACTTTAGCATAACTCTTATCACCAATCTTTACTCTAGACAAATTCTTAGTAACTGAATCTCTATGAACATCAAATATATAATTAATACTAGGATACTTCTTTCTTATTTTCATTATATTACTCCTAGATATATCATATGTATCATAATAACTAAGCTTCTTCTTATACATCTCACCCACAACATCCATATCCTCAACATAAGAATAAACATAATACTTTAAAAGTTCATTCTGTATCATCGAAGAAACATCAACAACTGTCGGAGTAATCCCATAAACAGTAGTAGCATACTCTTCCCTATTATGAGTATTATATAAATAAACTAGCATTTCCTTATCATCATTTTTATAATCCAAAGTATTCAAAACTACATCATTCGAAGAATTACCAAATAAAAGAAACATATTATCAGTATTACTATTCATTGTGCTCTTAAATATATTCTTAAAAACACCCCAACTACTTATATCGGTAAGAGAAGACAAAGAAAAAGAAGACGAAGAAACACTAATCGTAAAATAAAAAGAAACAAACAAAAGAAAAAGACAAAAAATAAACTTAATGAATTTCATACTATCACCAAAATAATTCTATAATATAAAATTCATATATTTTGTCGTTATATATTATGAATAGATCTATTTATTCCATTACTAATTAAAGAAGAAAGCTTTTCCATTATAAAATCAACTTCCTTTGGTGTAACCATTAAATTATATCCAATCGGAGTCAAAACATCATGTATCAAGGCCTTCTTTTCAAAATCATTAAGTCCTCCAAGAGCTCCAAGAAAATAAGTCTTCTCACCAGAAGTCAAACTATAATTATTATCCCTTAAATAATTAATCATCGAAGAAGGGATAAGTTTATTAACTAAATTATCACGATTATTAATCGTATAACTAAAATGCTTTTCCATATAATTAAAAGTATCATTTACTATTGTAACTGCATCAACAACCGTCGGAATACCAATCGCAATAACAGGAACACCAAACACTTCTTTTGAAAATTCCTTTCTTTGATTACCAACACCAGAACCAGGATTTATACCAGTATTAGTTATTTGAATAGTCTTTAAAACCCTATCAATCGAATCACTAGCAAGAGCATCAATAACTACCAAAAAATCAGGACGTACTACATCAACAAGCGAATGAATCACATCACTAGTTTCAATTCCAGTTGTCCCCATAACCCCAGGAACAACCGCCGAAACAACTCGGTATCCATCTTCCAATGAATTAAAAAGCTCATATATATGCCTTGTAACCTCAATACCCGAAATAACATTAGGACCTAAACTATCTGGGGTAGACTTATCATTACCAAGACCAATTATCAAACAAGTATCATCAGTACCAATACCCGTTAAAGAAAGAACAGATCTAAGCTCTTTAATAAATACCTTTAAAACACTATCATAATTATTTTTATCAGTAACATCATCAAAATAAATAGTTATATAGTCTCCTTCCTTTTTATTAATCAAAACAGCATTATCACTATCAAGATTTATTCTAGAAACAATACAATTATCAATAGTTTCCTTTTCTTCGATATTCAAAAGACCCTCATTAGACACAATATCTGCAACTAAATCAGTTCTAATTTTATACTTTGACAAATCAATTTCCCTCATATTATCACCATTACTAGTATAAAAAAAGTTAAAAATTTAATACTAAAACATACAATTTATAAAAAATACTATAATTTTTATTACATTTTATTTGATTTTTTGTTTATTTTTTGGTAAAATTAGTATTGATTAAAAAGTGAGGTGAAATTATGCCAAATATTAAAAGTGCTAAAAAAAGAGTAAAAACTGATGCTAAAAAAAGAGAAATGAATAGAACTGCTATTTCAAGCATGAGAACTGCTATTAAAAAAGCTAAAATTGCTATTAAAACAAACGAAGCAAAAGATGAAGCAGTAAAAAATGCTATAAAATTAATTGATAAAAATGTATCAAGTGGTTTAATTCATGCCAATAAAGCTGCTAGAGAAAAATCAAGATTAATGAAAGCTGCTAAATAAATATAAAGATAGGATTGCCTACTTTATTTTTTTTTGCTAAAATATAAATGGTGATTAAAAAAATGAAAAAAATAATAATAACAACTCTTATTATTGGACTAACAATTGCTTTAACAATTATGGGACTAACTTATTTTTATAAAGACGAAATATACATCTACTATAGAGATAACATAAAAAAAGTACAAGAAAACATTACTATAAACAAAAACGAATATTATAACAAAAACGAATATACATACTTTAAAAACACAGACAACTTTGTTGCTGAAAACAAACAAGACTTAATTAACATAATTTATACCATCGCCAACAGTGGCAACAAAACATTTAATTTTTATTGTAGCAAAGAATATAAAAATTGCATTAATGATGTAACAAATATAAGTAATGACAAAAACACCCTAGCATACATAAATAACTTTGTTCATCCTCTAAATCAATTTACAAAAATAAATATTCTATACAATAAATATAACGAAATATCAGTAAACATCACAAAAACCTATACAGAAGATGAAATAAATTATATAAACAACGAAGTAGACAAAATAATAAAAGACAAAATAAAAGATAATATGACTGATAAACAAAAAATAAAAACAATTCATGATTATATTATTGATAACAATAAATATGCAACCGATAAAATAAGAAATGAAAATCCCAATGCAACATATAGCAAAGCAAACTATATGTTACAAAACCATTATGGTATATGTAGCTCCTATTCAGATCTAATGAGTATATTCCTATATAGATTTAATATAAATAATATTAGAATATCAAGCAAAACTCATATTTGGAACTTAGTAAATTTAGACAACAAATGGTATCATTTAGACTTAACTTGGGATGACCCCATAATGAGCGACGGATCTGATAGATTAGAAACACTATTTTTCTTAATTAACTCTAAAAGACTAAAAGAACTAAACGTTGGCGAACACAACTATAACCAAGATGTATTCAAAGAAACAATTAAATAACAAATATATTCCATTCTAGATTCATTATTAATCATAGTTTTAAATACATAAAAAAGAACCAAAATAGATATTTCTCTTAAGAGAATTTTCTAATTTGATTCTTTTTTCTTTATTAAAAATATTGTTTTATATAGAATTTAAGAAACTTACTTTTTACTAATCTTATTTTCTACTGCTCGCCGCAAGATTTTACCTTGTAGGCTCGCTCATGTTACTCAACTGATACTAAGAGTATACGGACTACTTGAAGTCCCTTCTCCACCTGAAATCTTTACGTTAGATGACAGACTTAGGACTGGGCGCACGGCACTCTCGCTGAGGCCGATGGTGGTTTCGGCATCGACAGAGCCATCCGAGTTCACATTGAAAGCATAGCGGGGATTGTTTGAACTCTGCGGAAGTAACCATGTATATGCACTTTTATCTAACCAATTATTTGTTGTTTTGCAATTTGTAGAATCATCATAATAACATAAAGTACTTGTACATTCCTTTGATGCTCCATATCCATAGTCACTGGCATACATTAACGCTATCTTTTTTGATGCATCATTTTGCATTACTGGATTTGTTCCAAAATAATAGCCACTTCTATTGGCTTCATTCTTTCTCTCATATTGCCACATTGTATCAGATGTTATTTTTAAAGAATTATAACCTCCAAGATAATACTTTGTTGTTCCTATCATATTTTGTGCTTCAGTACTTAATGTATTATAATAATCATTATTCAAATATGTATTTAGTGTTGCACTTGTCCATTTATCATCACCATCTTCATTCCAATACATATTCCCTATTGAAGTATCTCTTATTATCTTGAATCTATTTTCTATATTACCATTTGTGTCTTCAGTTGGGATTATTCCTATTATTCTCCATGCTTCATTATTGAATGTTACATAGTTCTTTACTACAGAATCTCCTCCTCTGTATCTATATTCTGTTGCAAAATTATTATCTACTTGTAAGGTGTTGTCTATTGTATGTGTTATTTGTTCTAAACCATTTTGCCCTACATTTGCTTGTGCAAATTCTGTTGCATTAAGTTTTTTTACTGGAGCACCTTCATTATTTACATTAACTCTAAACTTATAACTATAACTTTTATTATTAAATTTATCTGGATTAACATTATAATCTATCCATGTTCTTATTCTATAGCTTGTTGTTACTTCTCCTTTGTTATTACTAAATACTTCTTCTTGTTGTTTTAATATATAATTGTTTAGTTTATCTATTGTTGTTGGTGTTATTACTTCTGTTTCTACTCCATTTTCTATTTTTGTTAAATACACTTTTACTTCATTGTTACTTAATGCATTAGTTACTGTAAGTGGTTCTAGTATTACATTATAGTTTAGTTTTCTTTTTGTATTATCATTTGCATTTGTTTTTATATATGATAATACTTTAAAATCAAAGTAATTTGTTTGTTTTTTACCATCTTCATCTTTCATAG
>JABLTK010130463.1_pt1 | contig 33400 bp, 29 predicted proteins | sample 7160131 | NCBI WGS metagenome assembly JABLTK01 (sample SAMN14651221, study PRJNA627086) | human gut metagenome | isolation source: feces | host: Homo sapiens
CAGCCTGGATGTTGAAAATGAAACGCTGATTCACACTGCCCTTTCGCGGCTGATTCAGAACAAAACCATTCTGATCATCGCGCACCGGATGCGCACCGTAGCGGGCGCGGATAAGATCGTAGTTCTGAAGGACGGCGTGGTCGCCGAACAGGGCAGCCCCGCCGAGCTGTACGCGCAGAACGGCCTGTACACCCACATGGCGAACCTGCAAACCGACAGCCAGAATTGGACGATCTAAGCAATCATCATAAGAATCGCCCTAAAAAACGTCGCAAGGCGCGGAGGCAAACTTGCAAATGAGGGTGTTTAACAAATCTAAATGACCGAAATTTGCAAGTGCAGCCGACAAACGCACCGAAGACCCTGCTGTGCAGGGTTTCGGCAGCGCGCCGAACGAATCCAAAGGATTCGCGGCGGCTGGTCGCGCTTGCTGCAAGCAGAAGCGCGACTGCTGTCAAAGCAAGCAGAGATTTTCACTTCGTCAGAAGTGTTTCAGAAAATTTCTGCGGTTGCGGGGTTTTTCAGCGGTCTGAGGGGCGGGAAAGCGATTTTCCCGCCTCTGTCCTGATTATTTGTCCGCCAGGCGTATTTCGGTCATGGATCGAAGCTGGCGCTGCGCTTCCTCATAATAATAAATCATATTTTCCCGGCCCAGCACGGCCGCTTCAAAAGGATCTTCCAAGCCGTCAAACTCCAACGAATACCAGCCATCATAGCCGCCGCGAATCAGGCAGCGGAAAATCGGAACAAAATCAATGCAGCCATGCCCCAGTATGGTGCCGCGAATGTAATCGCCTTGCTTGCTCAAATACCAGCCGCGACCCGGAAACTGACCGCCGCCGGGCTTGATCAGATAATCCTTCACGTGTACATGCGCGATATGATGGAGGAAATGTGAAGTGAATTTTGCGGGCGTTTCACCGTAAAAATAGATATTCCCAAAGTCTGAAACCACACCCTTATTCGGCAGTGGGAGCGAGCTATAAAAATCCTCATAATCATGGATTCCGTTTACGATAAAGCCCTGATCTTCAAAGACGCATTTGATGCCAAATTTCGCCGCATACCGCTGTACGCTGGTGGCTGCTTCAAGCAGCTGACTGCGAACGGAAGGATAATCCGGCATTTCATCGGCCTTCATACCCAGCGTGGGCACGAAGGTATGATGAAACATTTTCGCACCCAGCTTACAGGTAACATCCACATAGCGCTTTAACATCTCCACCTGTTCGCGCCAGTCTTCACATTCAAGGCGAACGCCCATGGACATACAGACGATCTCCAGATTGCACTTTTCCGCTGTGCGGCGCAACCGTTCTGCAGCGGCGAGATCGGGCGTAGATAATTCCGCCAGATTGGTCGCCTCCACGCCGCTGAAATGATTTTTCCGCGCAAAATCCATGGCTTCCGCCTGCGTATAGCCGTGATCATATTGCCTGGGAAAATTGATCAGAAACAACGATTGCTTCATTTATGCCCCCTCCATTTAATGTCAATGCGCGCCCGCATAATCATTGCAGATGGTTTCAAACAGCACGTTTGCCGCATCCTGCGCAACTTCATCTTCCAGCGATGTTTTATACTGTGCGGGAAGCAAAACGCCGTTGAAATCTTCCTTTTCAGAAAGCGCTCGGCGTATGCTTCCGAAAATGCGCGGCGTTTTATCCGAAATATCGCCGCCGATTACAATTACCTCCGGATCAAACAGCAAATCCATCAGTTGGATGGCCTGTGCCCAGTTTTGAATCGCATTTTCCATGATTTCTTCGATCATGGGGCATTCGAGTTCAACGGCCTTATCGATGATATTCATCAACGAATTGTTTCCGCGATTCGTTCTCAGCATGTTCATCATGACGTTGTTGAGCTCTGAATCCGGGTTTTCGCTCACGTATTTTAAAAGCCGATGATATAGATTGCTGGTGCTGTAGCATTCTTCCCACGATCTTCCATCCTGCGTTTTTAAACGTTCCAATTCCCCCGCCTTGCCGTGCGCGCCCATGTAAATCTTCTGATCAATCACGATGGTTGCGCCAAAGCCCACGCCGATGTGCAAATAGATATAGTGGTTAAAGCTGTAGCGGCAATAATTGCTGATGCTGGCCAGCGCTTCGACGTATAACAGTTTGTTCAGGCGCGTTGGTAGACCGTATCGGTTTTCAAAGTATTCGACGATCGAAAAACCGTCGAAGCAGCTGGCGCCGGAAAACTTCAATATGCGGCCGCTTTCAATATCGATATCCGCTTCTGCGGATATGCATATGGCGCGCAGGCGTTTCCGCTCCTCCGGATTTGTCCACAGCGCTTGCGTCATCGCGGAAATATCATCGTTGATGGAATCCAGTATTTCCTCTTTTTTTCGATATGATATTATCTCATGCCTTCTGGATTGCGCAACCGCACCGTCCAGCTGCGTTGCGCATACGGTAACGCATGTTTTTTCCAACATGATACACAGAGCATACGCATAAGTCGGACTGATCGAATACAAAACCGGCTGACGGCCGTTTGCAGCGATCACTTTCTCATTTTGCGTAATAACATTGCTATCCAAAAGCTGCTTGACAACGCGGTAGGCCGTTGGCTGTGTCATGGCGCAACCCTGCGAAATATCCGCCGTAGTAGCCCTCGGATTCTCCTTAAGGTAGTGAATCACCTTGATTGAATTATGGAATTTGGAGTTTGATGTTAAAAACTCATCCGAATGCGCCATATGCAAACCACCCAATTCAAAGATACTGTATCCATTATAGGCGCAGCCTGCATAAAAGTCAACCACGAAAGCAATCCAAGCAAATTATAATTATCCTATTGACAAATACCCGATATAGTTTTATTATATAATTATCACATTGATAAAATCATTTCTGAGGACAATCCCTGATTCAATGGAAAGGTGGAAACGGGAATGAGATTTCTGGAAATGCACGGCATATCAAAGGCCTATCCCGGCGTACAGGCGCTGAGGGATGTTTCGATATCCGTTGACCGGGGCGAAGCCGTAGCGCTTCTTGGGGAAAACGGCGCGGGTAAAAGTACGCTGATGAATGTGCTGGGCGGCATTGTGCGATGCGATACCGGCGAAATCCGCATCGATGGACGCAGCGCGGGTATCCGCAGCGTAGCCGATGCGCAGCGGCACGGTATTGCATTTATCCATCAGGAATTATCGCTCTTTAAGCAGCTTACGGTCGAGGAAAACCTGTTTATCGATCATTTTCCGCGCAAGCTCGGTCCCTTTCTGGATCGAAAAACTATGCGAATGCAAACCGAAAGCATATTTCGGGAATTTGGTATGAATATCCCGGCACGCATCAAGGTGTCCCGCCTTACACTGGGACAGCAGCAAATCGTCGAAATCGCCGCGGCTGTAATCAAAGACGCAGAAATCATTATACTGGATGAGCCCTCCACGTCCTTGACCACGCGCGAGCGTGAAAAGCTCGGCGAAATCGTTCGCAAGCTGCGCAAAGAACAGAAAGCGATCATTTATATCACCCACGATCTGGATAACGCGCTGGATCTGTGCGATCGAGCCTATGTACTGCGCGACGGGCGCAATGCCGGAGATTGCGGCTGTAAGGACATATCCCGTGACGATCTGATCCGTATGATGATCGGCAATAAGGCCGGAAAGCTGTTTTTCAAAACGAAGCGCAGCATCGTGCAGGGCGAAATTGTACTAAGCATGCATGGCATATCCACCGAAACAAAATTAAAAAATGTAAATCTGGAACTACGGCGCGGCGAAGTATACGGTCTGTACGGTCTAATTGGATCCGGCCGCACGGAACTGATACGCGCGTTGTACGGTTTGGATAAGATCACTGCGGGCAGCATTGAAATAAAGGGCAAGCCGCTGATCCACCCGACGCCGAAAAAGCTGAAGGAAATGGGCGTAGGATATCTGACGGAAAATCGCCGCGACGAGGGTTTGTTTCTGGAATTGGGCGTCAATACCAACATCACCATTACGGCGCTTGATAAGATTCAAAATCGATTCGGCATACTGAACAAACGCAAGGATGCGGAGATTACCCGGAAGATGATCGATTTGCTGGGTATCGCAACGCCCGGTATAAATCAGCTGGTCGGCAAGCTTTCCGGTGGAAATCAGCAGAAGGTAGTCATTGGAAAATGGATGCATCTTGCGCCGGATATCTTCATTCTGGACGAACCCACGCGCGGAATCGATGTCGGCGCAAAAAGCGAAATCTATCGTCTGATCGATGAAATTGCCAAAAGCGGAGTATCCATTCTGCTGATTTCTTCCGAAATCGAAGAAATTCTGGGCATTTGCGACCGGGTAGGCGTAATGGCGCGCGGCGCTTTGGTGGCCAATCTGGAGGGCGAACACATTCAACAGGCTGAAATCATTCACCACACCATGCGCTGAGGAGGATGAATATGGAAAGCTTCGATCGAAAAAAGGGCTTCTTATCCAAGGAATTCTTGCTGTCAAACGCCGTTTACTTCGTGGTGATTGCGTTTATCATCACCATGTCCATCGTAAGCGACCGTTTTCTGACCGGTAAAAACATAATCAATCTGCTGACACAATCCACAGTGTTGATGGCATTATCCATCGGCATGGCGCTGACGATGCTTACGCAGGGCATCGATATGAGCATGGGATCGCTGCTGTTTCTATGCGCTGCGATAATGCAATACTGCGGCAAAAAGCTGGATTGGGGCGCAGCGGCCATGTGCGCCGCAGGACTCGGCGCCGGCGTTCTGGTGGGCGCGCTGAACGGCGTTATCGCGGCAAAGCTTCAGGTATATCCCCTGCTGACGACACTGGCTTCCATGTATGCCTGCCGCGGCGTGGGGCTATGCATCACCGGCGGCGGAACCGGCCTGATGCCCATGTCCTGGGGAAGGCTTACATCCCACAAGCTGCTGGGAATTCCCGTGCAGGTATACATCGTAGTTCTGATTGCGATCCTGTTCCAGATTTTTCTTTCCTGCACAGCATTTGGCCGCCACGTATACGCCGTCGGCGACAGCGAAAAAACGGCGCGCGAAAAAGGCATTCGCATCACAGCGATAAAGGTATTCGCCTATGCAGCATCAGGCTTCATGGCCGGCGTCGCGGGAATCATTTCATCATCACAGGTGGTTTCCGTTCCCGCAAACTTGGGCAGCAATCAGGAAACGATGGCGATTATTGCGGCGGTACTGGGCGGCACCAGTCTGTTCGGCGGCAGAGGCACCACCTTTCCCTGCGCGCTGATCGGCGCGTTGATCATGAGCTGTATTTCCAATTCACTGGTGCTGCTCGGCGCCCCGCCGAATGCTTACAACGTCGTATATGCGTGCGTCATCTTCTTTGTGGTGCTGATCGATACCATCAAATCGAAAATCCTTAAATGAAATCATTGGCAATGCGCCAAAAAAATAAGAGGAGGTAACCCCATGAAAAAAATCGTAGCCATTCTGTTGACCCTGCTTCTGGCGATCTCTTTTACCGCGATGGCGGAAGAAAAGATCACCATCGGCATTTCCATGCCGAGTCTGCAAAGCTCCTTCTTTGAAGGTGAACTCGGCATGGCAGAGGAAACCGCGAAGGCAAACGGCGTTGATTTCATTTCCGTCGTCGCTGATGGCGATACCGCCAAACAAAAAGCTCAGATCGAGGATCTGATTTCCAAAGGCGTAGACGCCATCATCTGCGTTCCCAACGATGCGGAAGCCATCGTTTCCTCCATCAATGATTGCGTGGCGGCCGATATTCCCTACATCGCAATGGGACGCATGCCCGCCGATATGACGAATGTCGCGCTGGCCATTACCTGCGATAATTACACCTGTGCCGATATGTGCGCCAAGGCAATCGCGGAAGGCGTCGCCGAAGCCGGGTATGAAAAGGCAAAGGTGATCGAGCTGGTCGGCGATCTAAAGGATCAGAACGCCACCGAACGTTTTCTGGACGCCGCAGCGGAGAAATACGGTCTGGAAATTGTCGCCGAGGTTGCCACCGAATGGGATGCAGATAAGTGCTTCAGCCGTCTGACCGACACGCTGCAAACCGTAGATGATTTCAACGCCATCTATTGTCCCTCCGATTTCCTGCTGCCTACCATTATGAGCTGCCTGCAAAACGCCGGACGCTGGACACCCATGGGCGAAGAAGGGCATGTGATCATCGCTTCCATCGACGGCGATCCGATTGCCATGGAATTCATTACCAGCGGCTATGTTTACATGACCGCCAATACCGATGCATTCGTATTCGGACGCGAAGCCATGGAAGGCGCCATTGAAATTGCGAAGGGCAATCTGCCAGCAGAAGTGAATCAGCCCGCTGCGGTTGGCGATCTGCGCAAGGCTGATATCGAAGCCGCCGACGATACCATCTGGGGCAACGTGTATTAATTCGCCAAGTGCGCCTTTACCGATTCGGGAACGGTGAAAAAACGCCGTTCCCGGCGGCTTTCAGGTCTCCTTTGAATATATGGGTTCCCGCCGGTTCGCCGTTCAAAAACAAACTGCAAATACGGGTAAGGTGATTACGATGAAGAAAGCAAATTTCGGAATAAAGCTGTATCAGGGATTCACGAGCAATCCGGTATTTCCTGCGACGCTGATACTGATCGTGGTCATGGTGCTGTTTGTGCCATCGTTTGCTACGCTGCAAAACCTCGCGACCGTCGCACAGCAGTTTGCATACACCGGCATCGCCGCGAGCGGACTTGCATTTGTGCTGATCAGCGGCGGCAATGATCTGTCCATCGGCGCAAATATTTCTCTAAGCTCCATCATCGCAGCGATCGTTATGACGAAGCTTATAGATGGCGGCGCCGCTCCGCTTGCGGGCGTGTTCGCCGCACTGGCAACCGGGGCGATCATCGGGCTGTTGAACGGCCTTTGCGTTTCCAAAATCGGAATGAACGCTTTTATTCTCACGCTGATTATGCAAATGCTGTGCGACGGCGTTTCGCTGATCGCCACCGATGCGGCATCGATCGGCAATTTGCCCGAAGGTTATACCCGCATTGGCAGCGGCAATCTTTTGGGCGTTCCAACGCCCATCATCATCATGCTGGCGTTTTTCCTGCTGGGGCAGTTCGTACTTTCCAAAACGACCTTCGGCCGAAAGCTGTATGCCGTCGGCGCAAACCGGCAGGCGGCGCAGCTGGTGGGTTTATCGGTTGCGGGCATACAGATCATCGCATTTGTAATCAGCGGCGTTTGTGCAGCCGCGGGCGGAATTATTCTTAGCGCCAGATTGGGCGCGGCAACGCCCAGCGCAGGCAGCGCTTCCATGCTGGAAATCATGAGCGCCGCAATCATCGGCGGCAACAGCCTGTTCGGCGGAAAAGGCTCTGTCGTCGGCGCGGCATGCGGCGTTGTTTTGCTGAGCCTGATTTCAAACGGTTTGAATCTGCTGGGCGTATCCTATTATGCAACCCAGATCGTCAAGGGCGGCATTATCCTGCTGGCCGTAGCATTGGATTACTTCAATCAGAAAATGCGCATCCGTCAGATGCTTAAAGTATAATAGAGGCTTGATTTCTCATGAAAGGGTGATTGGTATTCATGGATAAGATGATGAAGAAAATCGTGATTACAGGGCCGCGGAGGGTAGAAATACAGGAAGTACCCATTCCAGAACCGGGCGAACAGATGCTGCTGATCAAAACGCGGCTGTCCGGCGTAAGCGCAGGCACGGAAATGATGCTGTACCGCGGTACCTATCCCAATTTTACGGAAAAAAAATGGCCGCAATGGCAGGATTACCCGGTCATGCCCGGCTATGAATTGGTCGGCACAGTCGTAGCCGTCGGCCCCGGCGGAACGCACAGTGCAGGCGGCAGTATGCAGATTGATTCTCTGGGACCGTCCAGCGGCATTATTCAAACGGACGTCAGTGAATTCAAGGTCGGTGATCGCGTGATCTGTCTGGGGGAACATGCCGAATATGCGCTCGTTCCTGCGGTACTTGCAGCAAAAATACCTGATAACGTATCCGATGCGGAGGCCACGCTCGCTGTTTTGGCTACCACGGCAATGCACGCGATCCATCGCGCAGAAATCCGCTATGGCGATACCGTTGTAATCAATGGCTGCGGCGTATTGGGGTATCTGGCCATGCAGCACGCGAAGATCAACGGCGCGCGCCGCGTTGTGGTGCTGGATATGAACGACGATCGATTAAAAATCGCCCATGAAACCGGCGCGGACGTGGTTATCAATCCCAGCAGAGAAAATGTCGTGCAGGCTTTAAAAAACGCCAATGACGGAATTCTTGCCGATGTGGTCATTGAAGCAAGCGGATTTCCGGGCACAACGCAGCAGGCCATGGAACTGGCGCGCGACCGCGGGCGCGTGGTAATTCTGGGCTGGCATACCGAGGGTGTGCATTTTGATTTCGGTGAATTCTATTTCCACGAACTGACGGTCATCGCCACGCAGGCGATCGGCCCGGAGGCAGGTCTGCCCTATTCCTATGTGCGTTGGACTTCCGACCAAAGCCTGAAATGGGCGATACAGCTGATTTCCGAAGGAAAACTGACCGGTAAGCATTTTACGCCGACGCGGTTCCACTATGATGAAATTGAAAAGGTATATGAAATGATCGATCGCCGGGATCCGGCAGTCGGGTTGCAGACCGTGCTGACCTGGGATTAACAGTCAGCAAATCGCCCTGAAAACGCAAAGATGTTTTCAGGGCGATTCTTATTTTGCCAGTCCCGTCTTTCGGCGGGGAAACAACCGGTAGACTGCGGCGGCGATGCCGATTCCCAGCGCGGCGGCGGCGAGCACATCCGTCGGAAAATGTACGAACAGATACAATCTTGAAAATGCGATCGCGGCCGCCAGCGGGATCGCGATATAGCCGAACCGGCGATCCGTGCGCGCAAGGCACACAGCGGCGATGACCGAGGACAGCGTGTGTCCGGAGGGAAAGGAATAATCCTTCGGCACGGCGATCAGCATCGGCACATCCGTCCGTATCCAGCAGGGGCGCGAACGCGCGATCAGATGCTTGAGCGCCACATTGCCGATCAACGCGCCGCACAAAAGCGCGCACAGCAGCATTACGCCGTTTCGGCGGTATTTTTTCGTAGCGATCAGCACGAGCCCCGCCGCGATCCAGATCAAGCCCGCATCGCCCAACCGCGTTATGATGGGCATCAGCGCATCCAGAAATCTACAGCTGAATATATTTCGAATTCCTTCCAGAATCGTCCAATCCAGATTTTGAAGCCTTTGCAGCATGTCAGCCTCCTGCGAATGTATGAAGTATGCCCAGCGACGCCAGCGATACCAGAATGCCCGCGATGAGCACGCCCAGCGCGATCGCCAGAAACGCCCGTTTCCAAGGCAGACGCAATAGCGCGGCGATCAGCGCGCCCGTCCATGCGCCGGTGCCGGGCAGGGGGACGCCCACAAACAGAACCAATCCCCAGAATACGTATTTCTGCACGGTGGCGCTGCGCTTCGCGGCGTGCTTTTCCACCCAGCGGGCAACCCTTTGCGGAAAGCCGCCGCATCCATTCATCCATTCCAGAATCTTTCGAATGAACAGCAGGATAAACGGTATGGGCAGCAGATTGCCCAGCATGGCGACCGCCACGGCGGGAATCAGATTCGCCCCGCTCGCCAGCGCGATCGGAATCGCGCCGCGCAGTTCGATCACCGGAACCATCGAAATCAGAAACGTTTTAAGCAGCGGGTTCATGCTTCCACCTCCCCCCGCAATACAAAAACGATTGCGTCTATGATCGCGCCCGCCAGCGCAAATGCGCACGCCTGTACCAGCGCCCCGTTCAATTCGCCGCCGCACGGCTCTTCCAGTCCCACGAAGCACGGCGCGTAATAGCCCAGCTTCAGCCAATACGATGAGATCATACAGATCGCGCTGTTCAGGGCGACGCCCGCCGCCGCGCCGCGCAGAATCGAAATTAAAAATCTTTTCATGCGCGCCACCTTCAGAACCAGATGCAGTCCGAAAGCTGCCGTTCATGTCCGCCCGCGGGCTGATTCAGAATTTCGCCTTGGAACCACAGCTCGGTCGATCCGCCGCCGTCGAGATTGATCGCGGTCTGCGCGCCGAGGACGACGAACATATGCTGCAGCATCTGCAGCGATATGCCCTCGGAATAGTCCGGCTGGCGTCCGTCAATTACTAAGATAACATAATGCAGCGGAGAAATCAAGCCGATCGCCGTTCTGGGTTCCCTGCGCGTATCGCGGGTGGAAATCACATCGAACGCGGCGGGAAAATCCACCGCCTGCCCGTTTTGAACCAGCACAGGGCCAAATTCAAATGTATTCTGTACCCCCTGATCCTGCAGCCGCTGCGCCAGCGCTTCCGGCGATTCCACCGTTCGATCGGATACGGTTTCAAACGATCCATCCGGCAGCACCGACAGCATATGGCGCGTGGTATCGTGCACGCGCAGGGCTTCGCCGTTCCGCAGAATCACGCCGTACTTGTGCGCCCGATAATCATCGGCGTTGATCGCCAGCACCGCGCCTTCGCGCTGCGCCATCGTGGAGAGCGGTTCGAAATCCGCCTGCGCAAGTCCGGCGTGCAGACCGGAAGCATCCCGAAGCTGTACATCCACGGCAAAGCCCGCGGATTGATCGCCATAAATCTTCCGAATCGATATCGATCGCTGATCATCGGCATAGGCATAATCATACGGCCCATCGAAGCAGGGCGCATCCCACGTATTTTCCTGCGCGCAGGCACTAAAGGCAAGGACGACCATCATCGCAAGCAGAAATGCCGGCGGCCGTTTCAGGTTCTTCTTCATCATTTTCAACTCCTTCGGTTTGGGTTCGCATACAGGATACTGCGGAAAAATTAGATTGTCCCCGCGGAAAGCGGCGAAATTTTCTTATACTTTTCTTACATTCGTGTGCTATAATCGTGCCGAAAGGTGCGGTAGATGATGAGATTGCTTCTTGTGGAGGACGATGCGGCGCTACGGCAGATTCTTGAAAAGCGCCTTGCCCAGGAGGGCTACGCCGTGGATACCTGCGGCGAGGACATTACATCGTTTGATTCCCTGCCCGTGCGTGAGGGCGAATTTTCCCGCGCGCGCCTTTCAGATGTGGAATGGCTGCTGCTGGATTCAAAGCCGATTACTGTAAACGGCGAAGGCGTGCGCATTCGCGTGGCGGTCTTCTGCGCGCAGATTCGTCAAACGCTGCGGATATTCAAGGCGCTGTTTTTAATCAGCGTACCGATCATGACGGCGCTGGCGGTGCTGATCGGATTTCTGATCGCAAGGCGATCGCTTCAGCCGATTCACCGCATCATCGCCTGCGCGGATGAAATTGCGAACGGCGATCTGACGCGGCGCGTTCCGGAGGAGCAGACGGCGGACGAACTGGGCGAACTGACGCGCACGCTGAACCGGATGCTTGCATCGCTGGAGGATTCCTTCCGCCGCGAGCGGCGCTTCACATCGGATGCATCGCACGAGCTGCGTACGCCGGTGGCGGTGATTCTGGCATATGCCGAAAGCCTGATGGCGGATACTTCCCTGCCCGACGCGCAGCGCGAAACGGTGAAAACCATTCTGAACGAATGCCGCAGAATGCGGCGCATGATCAAGCAGATGCTGACGCTGACGCGCGCGCAGGAGGGACGATATCCGGTCACGATGGAGCATATCTGTTTAAACGATGTGCTGAACGGCGTGCAGGCGGCGCTGGAGCCCATCGCCGCAGATCGATCGATCGCGCTGCACATCGACGCGGAATCGCGCATCGAACTGACCGCGGATCAGAGCCTGATTACGCAGCTTCTGCTGAATCTGACGGAGAACGCCGTAAAATACGGAAAGGACGGCGGCGACGTATGGGTGTGCGCGCTTCAGGACGACGACAGCGCTGTGATCACGGTTTCCGATAACGGAATCGGCATCAATTCGGAAAATCTTCCGCACATCTTCGATCGCTTCTTCCGCGCGGACGCAGCGCGCGACCGCACGGGCACGGGGCTTGGATTGTCCATCGCGCAATGGATCGTGCAGCTGCACGGCGGAACCATCCGCGCTGAGAGCGAAGAAAACACCGGAACGCGATTTACTGTAACGCTTCCGATGCACTGAAAACGAATCCCCAGCGGGTTTTGCCTGCTGGGGATTTATTTGATTGCAGCGTTTATCCGACACCCGACAGATTAATTTATTCGTCGATATCTACCCAATCATAGTGCAGATAGTTGGTGAAGGCTTCCTTCAGGATCGCCTTGTAATGGCCTTCGCAGATGGCGGTATGGTGCTTGAAGCCGCCGCGCGCCAGCTTGATGCACTTATCCTGCAGATGATCGATCTCCGCGACGCCCGCACAGCCGAAATAGGTATCCTCGATGGGATCATCGGTGAACTTCGCTTCGGAAGCGTAGACCACGATCTTGCCATCCTTCGTCTGGCAGTTGGAAATGGTGATCGGCATCGCCTTGATGCGGCCTTCGTTGCAGCCCCAGCCGGATCCGGGATCGCCCTTGGCGAACATCTTATGTTCGGTTACGGTGCCCTTGCCCGTCATCAGGCTCTGCGCCACAGGGCCGCAGTGGAACAGGATCACCTTATCTTCATCATCGCCGTAATTGTTGTTCCAGTCGAGCACCGCGCAGGGGCCTTCGCTCGCCAGATTCATGGCGCGCATGGTCACGGCGGAGCACATATCGATTTCGCAGGAAGCCACGATGCCGCGATCATTCAGTTCAGACAGCAGCACGCAGGGGCACACGCGCATATAGGTTTCCATTTCGTTCCAGCAGCGCAGCGCCAGCGCGTCCAGATGGTATTCCTCGATATAGCCGTCGATCGCCACGGAAACCTTCGCCAGCGTGGTGAAGTTCTTTTCCGGCACCTTGGAAAAATCGGTATAATCCCACAGAACCTTCTTCTTGGCGACGACGCGCGCGTCGTCGTCCGCCATTTCCTCTACCTTGTGGAACAGCTCGGAAAGATCGAAGGACTCCACGTTGATGCCGTGCTTCTGCAGCGCCAGTTCATCGAAGCGCACCGTCTTAAACGCGGTGGTGCGCGCGCCGATGCAGCCCAGATTGAAGCGCTTCATGCCGTTGACCACGCGGCAGATCGCGGCGAAATCGCGCAGGTTTTCCTGGAACTTTGCGGACAGCGGATGCACCACGTGCGGTTTGAGCACCGTGAACGGCACGCCGTACTGACAGAATACATCCGTGACGGAGAATTTTCCGCAGAACGCATCGCGGCGATGCGCGAAATCCATCTTGCCGATTTCATCGGGATACGCCTGCATCAGAATCGGCACATGCGCATCCTGCAGCGCCGTGATCGCGCCGTTTTCATCGGCGAAGATCGGCATGGAGAAAATCACGCCGTCGTATTCGCCCTCGTGCCGCTTGAGCCATTTGGCGTACAGCAGACCTTCATCGCGGGTTTCCACGCCGCCGTAGCGGGTCAGTTCCTTATCCATGATGATGTAATCATAGCCCGCATCGGTCACGGCCTTAACCATATCATCGCGCGCGCCGTAGATCAGTTCGCCGGGCATGAAGCCGCGGTTTGCAAACGCCAGAGCAAACGTCATCTTCTTTTTCATCGTTGTACCTTCAAAATACAATTTTGATACTTTTATTTTAACAATCGAATTCCGAATATTATAGTAAAGAACGTTCGTTTTACTTTGAATTTGTTCGTTTTTATGGTACAATTTTATAGTAATCACAATGGGAGGCGAACGCAATGCGACCGGTATTCGATTTGGAAAAGCTGAACCGCCTGCTGCGCGATTTTTATGAAATTACCAAAATCCGAATCACGGTATTCGATGAACAATTTGCGGAACTGACCGCCTATCCGCAGGCGCTTTCCCCGCTGTGCAGGATCGTGCGCGATACGGATGCGGGGCGCTGCGCCTGCCGGAAATGTGATACCGCCGCCTGCACGCGCGCGGCGGCGGACGGCGGCGCATACATTTACCGCTGCCATGCGGGGCTGACCGAGGCCATCATGCCGCTGCAGGTGGACGGTACGCCCGCAGGCTATATGATGTTCGGGCAGATCATGTGCTACGATACCTTTGAAAAGGGCGTTTTCGCCATCAAAAACGCCTGCGCCGATTTGCAAATCGACGCAGACGAAATTCTGCGCGCCTGTGAAAAGCATCAGCTGCTGCCCGAATCCTACATCCGTTCCGCATCGCAGATTCTGCGCGCGGTCGCCAGCTATTCGGTAAATGAAAAGATGGCTTCGCTGAAGGCGGATCGGATCGCGGAGCAGCTGGACGAATGGCTGCGGGATCACTATATGGAGAATATTTCGGCGCGCGATCTGTGCGATCGCTTCGGCATCGGCAAAACGCAATTGTACGCCATCAGCAAGCAGAAATACGGCTGCGGGCTGAAGCGCCACGTGCGCGATCTGCGTATGTCTCGCGCAAAGCGCCTGCTGGTGCAGCGCCCCGATCTTTCCGTGAGCGATATCGCGTTCGATTGCGGCTACAGCGATTACAATTACTTCATCAGCGTTTTTTCCCGTCTGGTGGGCAAATCGCCGAACCGATACAGGCGCGAAGCGGAGGATTAATCGGACAGCTCCGCCCTGGGTTCCATCGGGAATTTCCGAATCAATATGGCGTAGCAGATCAGATGCACACCGCCTGTGAGCACCCATGAAATCGGATAGGAATAATACAGCGTTTCCAGCGGATCGAAGCCGAGACCGGGCGCGAGCGGCAGAATCGCATAGATCCAGAAAATACGGAACGCGCATGCCCCGATGATGGAAACCACCATCGGCGTAATCGATGCGCCCATGCCGCGCAGCACGCCGCAGGTAACATCCATGCAGCCGCACAGCATATACGTAAGCCCGAAAACGGTAAGCCGTCTGACGCCCGCCGCAATTACTTCGGGATCCGGCGAATAGATATTGATCAATTGCGGGCGCAGAATATACGCGATCGCGCAGAGCAGCGTGCCCACCGCGAGCACCAGAATCAAACTGCTGGCGAGCGTTTCACGGATGCGCCGGTTTTTGCCCGCGCCCTTATTGGCGCTGGCAAAGGTAATCGCCGCCTGGCAGAAAGAATTCATGCCCACATAGATAAAGCCTTCGATATTCTGGCTGGCGGAATTGCCCGCCACGACGATCGCGCCATAGGCGTTTACGGTGGACTGAATCAGCACGTTGGAAATGGAAAAGCAAACGCTTTGAAAGCCCGCGGGCAGACCCAGCCGCATAACTTCGCGGAACTTTTCCGCCTGAATGCGCAGCTTGCGCACATCCAGATGCACATAGCCTTCTGTACGGATCAGGCACAGCATCACCAGAATCGCCGATACCGCCTGCGAAATGATGGTTGCCCACGCGACGCCCGCAACGCCCATTCCAACGTTGATGACAAAGAACAGATTCAGGCCGACATTGATAATGCCGGATACGGACAGGATGACCAGCGGACGGCGCGTATCGCCCACCGCGCGCAGCACCGCCGCGCCGAAGTTATACAGAAGGTTGACCGGCATACCGATAAAATAGATTTTGATGTACGTGGTCGCCAGCGGAAGCACGTCCTCCGGCGAACCCATCCATTTTAAGAATGTGCCGCCGAACGCATAGCCGAATACGCCCACGCCCACACCGAAAATCAGGCTGAGCAATATGGAGGTATGCACGGTATCCTGCGTGCCCTGAAAATCGCGCGCGCCGTAATACCGCGCCGCCACGACGTTCGTGCCCACGGACATGCCGATGAACAGATTGATGATCAGATTGATCAGCGGCCCCGTAGAGCCCACCGCCGCCAGCGATTCCTTGCCCACGAACCGGCCGACGACGATTACATCCGCGGCGTTGTACAAAAGCTGCAGCATGCTGGTAAACATCAGCGGCAGCGTAAATACAAGCATCTTCGGCAGTATGGCTCCATGGATCATATCCATTTCATATTTCCGTTTTTTCTTTTCCATGCGCATCCCCTCCCCCACGCGCTTCATTATAGGATACCCAGTTTAATTCGGATAGGGGTTTTTGTATCGATTTGGGTGCAAAATCGCAGTTTACGCATTTTTCATCCAAAATGCACCCTTTTATGCTATTAATTCACCATGCTAAAGTGCTAAACTAGTACCAGTTCAAAACGAACGCGCGCCGCACGGCGGCAAATCAGATTTTTATGGAGGATACGAAAATGAAGAAATTGATCGCTCTGGCAATCGTACTGATGATGGCTCTTTCCGCGGGCGCGCTCGCCGAAACCTTCAAGATGGGCATCGACGCGGCCTATCCCCCGTTCAGCTATCTGGGCGAGGACGGCGCATACACCGGCTTCGATGTGGAAATGTGCGCGCTGGTGTGCGCAGATCTGGGTCTGGAGCAGGAAGTTGTTCCGATCAACTGGGATTCCAAGCTGCTTTCGCTGGAAGCGGGCGAAATCGACTGCATCTGGTCCGGCCTGACGATCGATGTGCTGGACGGCGAAAAATATTGCCTGTCCATGGCGTATGTCGACAGCTCTCAGGTGATCATGACCCGCAGGGACGCGGGCATTGCAACCCTTGCCGATCTGGCGGGCAAGAACGTAGCGGTGCAGCTGGGCACCTCCGCCGATCTGATGCTCTCCGGCGATCAGGCGGATCTGGCGGCGACGTTCGGCAATCTGGCGCGCTACGAGGATTACAACGTATGCTTCACCGAATTGATGGCGGGCTCCGTGGACGCGGTGGCGATCGATTCCAGCGTGGCGCTGAACAAGATTCAGGTCTACGGCGATGAATATATGATTCTGGATGAAAAGCTGCAGGCCGAGCAGTACGGCATCTGCTTCCGCGGTGCGGATACGGAGCTGTGCGAAAAGGTGGAAGCTTCCTTCATGAAGCTGGTGGAGGACGGCACGTATCTGGAACTGGCAGAAAAATACGAACTGGATACCAGCACGCTGTGCCTGCTGAATCAGTAAGAAAACTTAGTCAAGTCAATAAAATATGAATACGGGATAGGGGTTATCGCATGATAACCCTCTATCTGCGAAATTGGAGAATAGTTTTATGTCGTTTTCACAGATGATCGTACAGATGAGTAGGGGGCTGGGCAGCACGTTTGGCATATTCGCCCTTACGCTTTTGTTTTCGCTGCCGCTGGGCATGCTGATCGCGTTTCTGCGGATGAGCAAGCTTGCGCCGCTTTCGTGGTTTGCAAAGATTTATATTTCGATCCTGCGCGGCACGCCGCTGATGCTGCAATTGCTGGTGGTGAACTTCGCGCCCTTCTATCTGTTCGGTCTTCGGTGGACGGCGAGCAAGCTGGTACCGATTCTGATCGCGTTTTCGCTGAATTACGCGGCGTATTTCGCGGAAATCTACCGCGGTGGGATCGAATCGATGCCCGCCGGTCAATATGAGGCCGCCGCCGTACTGGGCTACAGCCGGAGCCAGACCTTTCTGCGCATCATTCTGCCGCAGGTGGTCAAGCGGATTCTGCCCAGCATCACCAATGAAGTGATCACGCTGATCAAGGATACTTCGATGGCGTATGTGCTCAGCTACGCCGAAATGTATTACATCGGCAAGCAGATCGCCAGCAGCTACGCGAGCTTTACGCCCTTTGTGATCGCGGGCGTGTTCTACTATGTGTTCAACATCGCCGTGGCGTTCGTGATGGGCAGAATCGAAAAATCGATGAATTATTACCGCTGATTCCGGAGGGCAGATCATGAAGATACTTGAAATCAACAACATGCGCAAGCGCTTCGGCGAAAACGCGGTGCTTCAGGATATTTCGATGTCCGTAGAAAAGGGACAGGTGGTTTCGATCATCGGCCCCTCCGGCAGCGGCAAAAGCACGCTGCTGCGCTGCGCTACGCTGCTGGAAACGATGGACGGCGGCGATCTGATCTATCTGGGCAAATACGCTGCGAAGGACGACGGCGAAAAATCCGTATACGCATCGCCCGCGGATCTGAAGCAGGTGCGCTCCACGTTCGGTCTGGTGTTCCAGAATTTCAATCTGTTCCCCCACTACACGGTGCTGCGCAACATCACCGAAGCGCCGATTCTGATCGGCAAGCGCAATCGGGACGAGGTATTCGAAACCGCGCGCGAGCTGCTACGCAAGATGGGGCTTTCGGATAAGGAAAGCGCCTACCCCTGCCAGCTTTCGGGCGGACAGCAGCAGCGCGTATCCATTGCGCGCGCGCTGGCGATGAAGCCGGAAATTCTGTTCTTCGATGAACCGACCTCCGCGCTGGATCCCGAACTGACCGGCGAAATTCTGCACGTTATCCGCGATCTGGCGGCGGAAAAAATGACGATGGTGATCGTGACCCACGAAATGCAGTTCGCGCGCGACGTATCCGATCATCTGATCTTCATGGACGGCGGCGTGATCGTGGAACAGGGCGAGCCGCACGAAATCATCAATCATCCCGCGCAGGAGCGCACAATTCAGTTCCTGCGCCGTTTTTCCGATCGAGGTTAATATGAAGCTGGGCTTTGTCAAATTCAATCCCACGCGGAACATGACGATACTGGTTGCCGATTCCGTTCCGCGAAACCGGCACGGCGAAATCGCCGCGAAGCTGATGGATTACGGCAACGTGGGCGCGGAACAGGTGGGCTATCTGGAAGCGCCCGCCGATCCGCAATGCAGAATCCGCCTGCAAATGATGGGCGGCGAATTCTGTGGAAACGCTTCGATGTCCGCGGGCGCGTATCTCGCGATGCGGGATAATCTGGCGGACGGCGCGGAGGCGGTCTACCCGATCGAAGTATCCGGCGCGGATAAGATCATCGAATGCCGCATCGCGCGGCGTTGCAACGCGTATATCGGAACGGTGGATATGCCGCTTCCCGAATCGATCGAGGATATTGATCTGGACGGCGTTCGGGCGCACATCGTGCGCTTTTCCGGCATCGCGCACGCGATCGTGTCCGCGGATCGCATCTCCCGCGAAGAAGCGGAAGCGCGCATCCGCGCATGGCGCGCCGCCATCGGCGCAGACGCGCTGGGCATACTGCGCGCAACGGAAGATAATGCGCACATCGAACCGCTGGTGTACGTACAAAGCACCGATTCCGCCGTATGGGAACAGGGCTGCGGCAGCGGCAGCGCCGCGATGGGCGCATACATCGCTTTCGCGCGCAAATCGGATGCGGATATCTGCATCGATCAGCCCGGCGGCCGCATTCGCGTACAGGCGGAATACGCCCGCGGCGCGGTACAGCGCATACGGATTACTGGCACGGTAAAAATCGCGGCGGAGGGCTGCGCATACATCGATTGAATCAAGATTTAAATCATGTGAACCATAAGCGGAATGGCATATCCGAACGGATCGCCGCTCCGCCTTTGTTTTGTTTGTTGGAAACTTCCCGAAAGGGCTTGACTTTGACGTGCGCAGGGGCTATCATGGATACATCATATCAGAAACCGAGGTCACAAATCATGAGTGAAAACTGCACGCACGATTGTTCCAGCTGCGGCGAAAGCTGCCCCAGCCGAAACGGCGATGCACAACCGGATTTCCGCGCGCCGATGAACGCCCACAGCAACGTAAAGCATGTGATCGGCGTGGTGAGCGGCAAAGGCGGCGTTGGCAAATCGCTGGTCACCAGCCTGATGGCCGCTACGATGCGCCGCCGCGGGTTCAACACCGCGATTCTGGACGCGGATATCACCGGTCCTTCCATTCCGAAGGCGTTCGGCGTCCATGAACAGCTGGTTGCGGACGATGAGGGCATCTTCCCCGCCGTGAGCGCCACCGGCATCAAGATGGTATCGCTGAACCTGCTGCTGGAGGATGAAACCATGCCCGTGGTATGGCGCGGCCCCGTGATTGCGGGCACCGTGAAGCAATTCTGGACGGACGTAAAATGGGGCGATGTGGACTACATGTTCGTGGATATGCCGCCGGGAACGGGCGATGTACCGCTGACGGTATTCCAATCCCTGCCCATCGACGGCATTCTGGTGGTCACTTCCCCGCAGGAGCTGGTGGGCATGATCGTTGAAAAGGCCGTGAACATGGCGCGCATGATGAATGTGCCGGTGCTGGGCATCGTAGAAAACATGAGCTATTTCAAATGCGATCAGTGCGGCAAGGAACACCACATCTTCGGCGAAAGCCATGTTAACGAAATCGCGGCGCGCAGCGGCGTTGCGAGCGTCGCGCGCCTGCCGATGGATCCCGAAATTGCGCGCGCGTGCGATGCGGGCAAGATCGAAATGATCGGCGGCGAATGGCTGGAAAATCTGGCGGACGCCATCGAAAAGCGCTGACCTCGCTTGCACGGAGGACGCTATGAAATACGAAAAATCCTGCGGCGCAGTGATTTTCCGAAAAGATGAACACGGCTGGAACGTGCTGTTGATCCGCCACACCAAGGGAAAGCACATTTCCTTCCCCAAGGGGCATATGGAAACGGGCGAGCTGGAGAGCCAGACCGCCGAACGCGAGGTTTTCGAGGAAACCGGAATCCGCGTGCGGGTGGATCGCCGGTATCGCGCGGAAAACCGATACAACATCCGTTCCGATATACAGAAGCTGGTTGTGATCTTCGCAGCCGTAACCACCCAGCGGGAAATCATTCCGCAGCCCGAAGAGATTGCCGAGGCCAACTGGTATCCCGTCGAAGCGGCGCTGGAACGCTTAACCTACGAGCGCGATCGGAAAATTCTTCGCGAAGCGCTGATTCACATTCAAAAGTACTACGAAAAACCGCCGAGGGCATAATGCCCAGGGCGGTTTTTTTGTCAGATGAAACCGTTTTAAGGCGAAGACAGGAATCACCGCTCCTGCTTTTTGGATAGAATGTCGAATACGACCGCTGCCAGCAGAACAAATCCTTTGACAACGCGCTGGTAGTTGGCGTCAAGGCTGATCAGACTCATGCCCAGATTGATGACGCCAATCAATGTAGCGCCAACGACCATGCCGAGCACGGTTCCAGCCCCCCCGCTGGCAGCCACGCCGCCAACGACGCAGGCAGAAATCGCGTCCATCTCGAAATTTTTGCCCACGTCCGCATAAGCCGACTGGGAGCGGGAAATGACGGTCATCGCCGTAATGCTGGACAGCACAGCCATATTCAGGTAGGCCAGCAGCATTATGCTGCGGGTGTTTACCCCCGAGAGGCGCGCGGTTTCAATGTTGCCGCCCACCACATAGAAGTGGCGACCAATGGTGGTCCTGGCGGTAATGAAGCTGTAGATCAGCACGATGGCTACGACCCACAGCAGCGTGGTCGGAATGCCGCCATCCATAGCCAGCTTTGTCATCAGCAGCAGGATCGCAGCGCATGCGAGCAGGCACTTCACAAACGTCAGCCGGATCGGCTCGATCTCGTAATTCTTCTTTTTCCGAACCCTGCGATTGTTGATCGACAGCACAATCACCAAAATCGCCGCCGCCAAACCGCAGATAAAACAGATCCAGTTGAATTCGCCTTTATCCGAGGAAAACACGCGCCCATAGAAGATACGCTGGAAGTTCGTCGGGAAAGGCGCCAGCGATCCCGTCTTGGAATTCGATGACAGTATGGATGTGCCCAGTCCGCGGAAAGCCAGATAGCCGGAAAGCGTCGCGATCCACGGCGGTATGTGCAGATACGCAATCAGGAAGCCCAATATGAGACCGTAGCCAACGCCGACCAGCAGCATAAGCAGTATGGCAAGCCCCGTACTCATGCCCTGAACGATTATGAACACGCCGCCAAGGGCGCCCAGCAGACAGACAAACGAACCGCAGCTCAAATCGATGTTGCCGCCCGTCAGCATGCACATCAGCATGCCGGCGCCCAGAATATACACGTAGGCGTTCTGGTTGATCAGCTCGGAAAAGCTGGACGGTTTGAAAATGCCGCCCCGGGTCAGAATCACAAAGAAGATATATACCAGAACCAGTATGATGAGCATGACATTCTTCTTGACCGTGGACAGAAAGGAACTGTTTTTCATTGTCGTTATTCTCCTCCCTGTTTATCGCTTCTGTCGCTTGGATATCACATCGAACAGAACTGCAACCAGAAGCACAAAGCCTTTTACGACCTTCTGATAGTTGGCGTCTATGCCGATGATGATCATGCCCTTGTTGATTACGCCCATCAGGAGAGCGCCGATAATCATGCCGGACACCCTGCCGATGCCGCCGTAAGCGGACGCGCCGCCGATAAAGCAGGCGGCGATGGCGTCCATTTCATAGCCCTCGCCGTATACGGGATCGATACCTTTGGCGCGAGCGGCCGTCAGTATGCCGGTAAGTCCTGCCAGCAGCCCCATATTGGCGTAGGCAAACCAATAGACATTGCGAGTCTTGATGCCGGAAAGCGCGGCGGCCTTTTCGTTGCCACCAATCGCATACAGGTGGCGTCCGATGGCGGTCTTTGTGGTAATGTACGCATAAATGCTCAATACCAGCCCAATCCAGATAAGCACCATCGGAAAGCCTCTGTAACAGCTCAGCTTGTATGCAAGCCAAAGAATCATCGCGACGATTATCGTTGACGACACGATCTGCCCCGAAATCGATTGGCTGATTTCGAGTTTCCTGCGCCTTCGAACCTGGAACACTTTAAAAACGATGAATACCAAGGCAAAAATCACGCCGATCACCATGCAGGTCAGGTTGAACTTCTCAATGAAGTTTTCTCCGATCAGGCGCGCAAGCCCCGTGTTTTCCTTCGTGAAAATCGAATCCGCTCCCGGAAAGATTCGGCGGAGCACATCGGAGACAAAGCTTGTTTTGCCATTGCCAAAAACCGCCAGAAACGCATCGTTGGTGATATCCACGCGATAACCCTGAAGCACCACGTTCGTAAAACCGCGGAACGCGTACATGCCCGACAGCGTGGCAATAAACGGCGGCACCCGAACCTTGGCGATCCAGAATCCCTGAAACAGACCGATGAGCAGACCGCTGAGCAGCATGACAAGCACCGCCAGCCACATATTGACGCCGTCTGCCATCATTGTGCAGCCGATGGCCGCCGTAAAGCAAACCACCGAACCAACCGACAGATCGATGTTGCCGCCCGTCAGAATACAGAGCAGCATACCTGCCGCCAGCAGAAATACATATGCGTTTTCCGCAATCAACGCGGTCACGTTGGAAGGAAGCAGTATCAGCCCCTCTTTTCCCTTCCACATGGCAAATACAATGGTGACAACGACCAGCGCAATCGTCATGGTATACTTCTGGAAAAACACGCTTATCCTGTGTTTTTCCAGAAAACCGGATATCCTCCGTTTCGGAGACATTCCAACATTTTCGCTCATTGCAGTGAACCCTTTCCCGATGCGAGTATCGCCGTCATGATGTTTTCCTGCGTCGCGTTCTCCGCTTCCATCTCTCCGACGATTTTCGCCTCGTTCATGATGTATATGCGATCGCTCATGCCAAGTATTTCCGGCAGCTCGGAAGAAATCAGCAGAACGCTCTTGCCCGCAGCCGCCAAATCGTTGATGATACAATATATCTCGTACTTCGCGCCCACATCGATGCCGCGGGTCGGTTCATCCAGCATTAGAATATCGGGCTCGGCAAACATCCACTTGGACAACAGCACCTTCTGCTGATTTCCGCCAGACAGATTTCCCACCAGCTGTTCCACGGTCGGCGTTTTGATCTTCAGCTTTTCGCGGTATTCCTCCGCCACGGCGTATTCCCTGTCGCCATCGATGACCGCGTTGTTCGATACCGCGCCGAGATTCGCCAGGGATGTGTTCACCCTGACGGATTGCGACAGCACCAGACCGTTGCCCTTTCGATCCTCGGTAACGTAGGCGATTCTGTGCCGGATGGCGTCCGCCTCACTCCTGCGCAGCCTGATGGGCTTTCCGTCCAGCTTCAGCTCGCCGGAAAAATTCGTTCCATAGCTCTGTCCAAATATGCTCATGGCCAGTTCAGTACGCCCCGCGCCCATCAGACCGTATATGCCTACGACCTCGCCCGCGCGGACATACATGGAAACATCGTCCACCACTTTGCGCTCGGAGTACAGCGGATGGTGCACCGTCCAATGGCTGACCTCCATTTTTATATCGCCAATGGCCACGCCCTCCCGCTTTGGGAAGCGGTTGTCCATTTCCCGTCCAACCATGCCCTTGATGATTCTCTGTTCGCTGACGGGCTCCGAACCGTGGTTATCAATGGTTTCAATGGTTGCGCCATCGCGAAGAACCGTTATTCTGTCCGCGACATACGCCACCTCGTTCAGCTTATGGGTGATGATGATCATGGTCAGTCCCTGCTGCTTGAAGCTGAGCATCAGATCCAGCAGCGCACGGGAATCCTCCTCGTTCAGAGAAGACGTCGGCTCGTCCAGAATCAGCAGCTTTGCGTTTTTTGCCAATGCCTTGGCGATTTCTACCAGCTGCTGTTTTCCGGTGCCCAGCGTCTTCACGAGCACCTTGGAATTCTCCTCCAGCCCCACCATTTTCAGATATCGATCCGCCTCGGCATAGGTCATGTCCCAGTCGATGGCAAATTTATGTCCGCGCTCATTTCCGAGATACATGTTCTCGCCGATCGTCATTTCAGGAACCAGCGCCAGTTCCTGATGGATAATGACGATTCCCGTTCTTTCGGAATCCTTTATTTTCTGAAACTTACAGACCTTGCCGTCATAAACAATGTCGCCCTCATAGGTTCCGTACGGATAGACGCCGCTCAACACATTCATCAGCGTGGATTTTCCTGCGCCGTTTTCTCCAACCAACGCATGAATCTCGCCCTCTTCTACCCAAAAATTAACATTGTCAAGCGCTTTTACGCCCGGAAAAGTCTTTGTTATGTTATTCATTTCCAACAGAATCTTGGACATATTTCTCCTCCGGTTCTTGCTTCAGACAGAAATCAAAAACGCTCCCGGTCATCCGGTTATAATAAGGCGCAGACGGGCAGAAGTCCGTCTGCGCTGTTGGCGATATCAGCACATTACTGCAATTGCTCCATCGTATAGTAACCGGAATCAATCAACAGTTCAACGTAGTTGTTCAAATCCGCAAACACAGGCTCGCACAGATAGGACGGAACCACGATCTTGTTGTTGTCATAGGTTTCCGTGTCGTTCACATCAACGGTTTCGCCAGCCAGAATCTGACCAACCATCTTCACGACCTGCGCTGCCAGCGTCCGGGTATCCTTGAAAACGGACATGCTCTGTTTGCCGGCAATCATATTCTTTACATTTGAAATGTCGCAGTCCTGACCTGTAATGATGGGCCATTCTCCGTCATAGCTGGCTTCCAGCGCGTTGGTGACGCCCAGCGCAGTTGAATCGTTGGAGCACAGCCATGCATCGATCGAGGAACCGTCGGCATAGAAGGATGCAAGAATGCTGTCGGCGCGGGTCTGCGCAACTTCGGTCTTCCAGGTGGGCGTCGCAACATCGGTGAATTCGATCTGTCCGGACTTCACAATCAGTTTCCCTGATTCAATGTAGGGCTTCAGTACATCGATGGCGCCGCCATAGAAGTAGTTGGCGTTGTTGTCTCCGGGATCGCCAGCCGTAATCTCCAGATAGAAGGGACCCTCGGCATTATCAAGATCCAGCTGATCCCTGATGTAGGTGCCCTGCACCGTGCCAACCTTGTAGTTGTCAAAAGTAGCGTAGTAGGAAACCGCATCGGATTCCATCAGCAGGCGGTCGTAGGCAATGACGGGAACGCCCTTTTCTTTGGCAAGATCCAGCGCGGAGCCCAGAGAAGACCCTTCGATGGCAGCGATGACGACAACCGCGCAGCCGTTGTTGATCATGTTTGTGACCTGATTCAGCTGCTGCTGCACATCATTTGCCGCAAACTGCAGATCTACGGTGTAGCCTGCGTCCTCCAACAGCTTCTGCATGTTCTCGCCATCCTGATTCCAGCGCTGCAAATCCTTGGTGGGCATGGAAACGCCGACGCTCTGACCGTCGGCCAAAGCGCTCGCACTCAGGCAGATCAGCAACGCGCACAGGATAAGGGAAACGATCCTTTTCATACGGGAACCCTCCTTGTCCGAATATTGTCAGAACATAGAATGCACAATGCGCTTCTCCCGCACATCACGCACTATAAACTGCGATTTAACTATAACATAGTTTTATTTTCCTGTCAAGCGCAAAAAAACAGAATGACGGCAAAAGCGTCAACAAAATCACAGCCGATATGAATATGGCGCATAGAATTTAAACAAATGTATCGCGCGCAGTTTTAACAATTGCGCGGTTTGGCGGGGCGAGGCGCGCACGCCTCCCCGCCCTTGCATCGCTTCTTTGGGTTCAGGACGCCTCGTTCAGATCGCCGAGATAGATCTCGCGCTGGCGATGGTATTCCCGATTGTAGAACGCATCGCCGCCCTCGTGCAGCTTCTGAATGTATTCATGGCGGTTCTTCATGATGCGTTCATCGCGCCGCGCCAGCGTATAAATGGCGATGTTGGAGCACTGGTCGGAAATACGCTCGATGTTGGTCAGCGCATCCACATATACCAGTCCCGTATAGGTATTGCAATTGCCGTCGCGCAGACGGCGAATGTGGCGGTTCTTGATCTCCGCCACCAGATCATCGATCACTTCCTCCAGCGGTTCGATCTTCACGGCGTTTTCCATGGCGTTTTCATCAAAGCAGCCGTTGGCGTATTCCAGAATTTCGCTCAGCGCGCCGAACAGCACCGCCAGCTCGCGCTGCGCCACATCGCTCAGCGCCATCTGCTGCTTTTGCAGCGATTCCGCGTTTTCGGCAAGGTTCATCGCGTGATCGCCGATGCGCTCCACCTCGGAATTGCATTGCAGATAATAATTCAGAAGATCGCTGTTGGATTCGGTATCGATGTGCGCCGACATATGAATCAGATATTCATCCACGCTGTCCGCCATTTTATCCAGATAATCCTCGTTGCGGTTCAGGCGTTCCACGGAATCCTTCTGATAGCTCTTGAACAGATCCAGCCCGCGCCGGGTATTCCCCGTGGCGATCTGCCCCATCACCTTGATGACCTCGTGCGCGCTGTTGAGCGCCAGCGCAGGCGACATATACAGGCGCTTATCCAGCTTTTCCATCACCGCGTCCAGCTGATGTTCGTCGGGCGCGCTGTCCTTCACGAATACAAAGGTAAGCTTATACAGCAGACCCGCGAACGGCAGCATCGCCACCGCTTCGATCAGCTTAAACAGCGTATGCGTGTTCGCGATGGAACCGCTGGTCATCATAGAATCCCATATGCCGCGCAGCGCGCCGGTCTGATAGCCCAGGAACAGAAGCAGTATCAGAAGCACCGTGCCGACCAGATTCATCATGACCGTAACCATGCCGGTGCGCTTTGCATCGGATCTCGCGCCGATGGCGCACATCATCGATGTAGTGATGCATTCGCCCAGATAAATGCCCAGCAGGATGGGAAATACGCTGCTGAAGGTTAAAACGCCGGTGGAAGAAAGGGTCTGAATCATACCGACCGTAGCTGAGGAGCTTTGGAACAGCGCCGCCGCGACCGCACCGGTCAGATACGCCAGTATCGGTTTTTCGGAAAATTGCGTGATCAGATTGACAAAAAGGGTAGATTCGCTCAGCGGTTCGACCGCCGCCGTCATGGAAATCAGACCGGTGAACAGGATACCGAAGCCCATCGCGATTTCACCGATGGTTTCCGAATTCTTGCGGTTTACGAACATGATCAGCACGATGCCGATCAGCGCCGCAATCGGCGCGAGCGTATCCGGCTTCAGAAAATTCAGCCACTGCGCGCCGCCGCTGGCGTTCAGATCCAGCAGACGGATGATCTGACCCGTCGCCGTGGTACCCACGTTTGCGCCCAGCACGATGCCGATGGACTGGCGCAGCGTGAGCATGCCCGCGCCCACCAGACCGGCGGTCAATACGATCGTCGCCTTGGAGCTCTGGATCAGCGCCGTAACCAGCACGCCCAGCAGAAAGCCCTTCACCGCATTGTTCGTAACGCGCGCCAGCACCTTTTTCAGCGTGGAGCTTGAATTCTTCTTCAAGCCGTCGCCCATTACGCGCATACCGTACAGGAACAGCGATAGCCCGCCCAGCAGAGAGATGACGTTAAATATGCTCATCTGAACCATCCTTTGCAATGATGAATCTGCAAGTCCGTGTCTTTATGCCCATTACTACCCATTGTTCTATCATTTATTCTATCGGTGCAAGGTAAACTCCTGACGGCGCATTTGTCGCATAATCGTTAATCAGATAAAAATAACATGTCGTTTTTGCGGCTTTTATGGTAGACAACGCGTATTGGTAATTGTATAATATAGGATAGAAAGGTATTTACCGGATGAATATCAGGAGGTTCCCATGCGATTGATTCTGAAAAAAGGCCTGAGCCTGTTTGTGGCTGCAATTCTGGCGGCCGCTTTCATCTGCCCCGCATCGATTGCGGAAGAAGCTGCGCCAATCGTTACCGAAAGTGTTACTTCCCAGCAAAATTTGTTAATATCTGAAAATACCGATCCGGCGGAACCCGCCGAACCGGTTGTATTTGAAGAATCACTTCCGGAAATCGTTCCTTTTGAAGCCGCGAACGCGGACGATGTGCAGATCATTGATCCCGCGCCGCAGGAGGGCGACGCCGTCCCCGCGGAGAACGAATCGGAAAACAACGCAGACGAAGAAAAAACGCCCGCGTCCGCCGGTTTTGAACTTGCGCAAAGCAGTCTTTCCCTCGCCATCGGCGATGCGTATGATCTGCGCGCGCTGATTCGCGGAAGCGAAGGCGCTTCCTATTCCTTTACAAGCTCCGATCCGGACGCGGTATCGGTAAACGCCGCGGGCGTGATCATCGCCAAAGCGGCGAGCGACGCCGTAATCACCATCGCGGACGCAAACGATCCCGCCCAATCCCATACGATCTCCATTTCCGTATCGCAGGCGGAGGAATCCGTTTCGATCATCATAACGCCCGCCGCGCTCGGCGCGCGCATGCAGAGCACGATCGCCGTTGAACATACATCCGGCGTTCGCGGTCTGTACGATCTGGAATACGATGCATCCGCCATCGATGTGCGCAGGCTGGACGAAGATACCTACATCTGCACCGCAAAAGCTGTAGATTCGCCGCGCACCGTGACCGTGCGCGCCGTGAGCGCAACCGGCAATGTGCTGGGCAGCGCGGAGGTGCGCATCGCGCCCGCGCCGAAGATGGGCGAAATCTGTTTCGAAAGCGCGCGGATGGATCTGGCGCTGGGCGATACCGAAACGCGCCTTGCGGCAAAGTGTGCATCCGGCGCGATCTGCGAATTTACTTATGAATCCTCCGATCCCGATCTGGTTTCCATCGATCCGGTCAGCGGCAAGATCTCCGCAAAGGCGATAACGCCCGCCGGTACATTCGTCACCATCACAGCTTTCGATAAAAATAACCCCGCCGTGCGCGCGGATTGCACCGTGCGCGTGTGCGCCGCGCCCGAAGCCATCTCTTTTGCGGTAGAATCGCTCCGCATGGCGGCGGGTGAACAGATAAATCTGTATGATTATCTGCGCGCGCAGCCGGAAGGCGCGGCGATCGGCAGAAGCTGCAGCTTCGCCGCCGACAGCGATTGCGTTTCCATCGATGCGCGCGGCGTGCTGACCGCCGTTTCCTCCGGCAATGCAGTCATCACCGCAGCCTGCGGCAGCGCGACATGCACGCTTTCGGTGCGCGTTCTGCGCAGCGGCGCGGCGACCATCTCCCCCGCTTCCATTCGGATGGGCGGCGGCGCGACCGCTTCCTTTACGATTTCCTGGCCGCAGGATTGCGGCAGTTTGTACCGCATCGAATGCGATACGACGCTGATCGATATCGTTTCCATCACAGAAGGTGAAAGCTCGGATACCGTTTCCATCGCAGCGCATTCCGTAGATACGGAAATTGACGCGCGGATTTGCATCATCGATGCAAACGGCGCGGAAATCGGCGCGCTGCCGGTAACAATCTTGCCCGCGCCGCTGGCGGGCGAGGTATACTTCGCGCCGGAGGATCAATCGATCGAAATCAGCATCGGCGAAACAAACCGGTACGCCCGCGCAAAATGCGCCGTGGGCACGCTGTGCGATTTCGTTTACGAAAGCAGCGATCCGAAGCTTGTGCAGGTGGATCGCGAAAGCGGCCTGCTTACGCCGGTTTCGCTGACGGAGAACGGCGTTTGCGCCGTGATCACGGCAACCGCGAAGAACAATCCCGATGCGCGGGCTACCTGCCGCGTAATCGTGACGAACGCGCCCGAAAGGGTATATTTTGCGCAGGACGGCGTGCAGATCGGCGTGGGCGAAACCTATGATCTGCGCGAAGCCGGTCTTACGCTGGAGCCCGAATCCGCCGAAACCGTATTTTCCTACGCTTCCGACCGCGAGGATATCGCGCGGGTATCGGACAACGGCATTGTGACCGGCGTGGCGCAGGGCACGGCGACGATCACGGCGACCGCGCGCAACGGCAAAAGCGCTTCCATCGCCATCACCGTTTCGGCAAAGAGAGGAAGCCTCACCTTTGAAAATGTCGCATTCAGCATCGGCGCGGGCATGCGCGGCGCGCTGAAGGTTTTGCACAGCGGCGGCTACGGCGGAAGCTATCGCGTAAAGGCCAGCAGTTCGGAGTTGAAGATTCTTTCCATAATTCGCAGCGCTTCCGGTACCGATACGATCATCATCAGCGCCCGAAACGTGAATGCACCGACCGACGCGCAGGTCATCCTGTATGATACCGATGGAAACACGATCGCGTTCTGCGCGGTCACGATTCTGCCCGCGCCCGCGACCATCAATTGCAATCCCGATCAGATTTCGATGCGCATCGGCGCGCAGGCGCAGATTCCGGCGATCAATCCGCACGAAAATACGCTTTGCGATTTCAGCTATTCCAGCGCCGATCCCGGCATCGCCCGCGTATCGCGCGACGGCACCGTTACCGCCGTGCGCGCCGGAACCACCATCATCACCGTGCGCGCGTCGGGCAGCGGCGCAATGGCAAAATGCACGGTCACGGTTCTGCCCATGCCCGAACAGATCATCGGATCGAAGAATGAAATCTGTCTGGGCACGCGCCAGCGAGCAGCGTTTACAACGGTGCCCGCCGCCGCAGACTGCGAATATACCTATTCGATCGCCAATACATCCATCGCCACGGTGGATGCAAACGGCATGATCGCGGGGCTTGCGTGCGGTACGACGCAGATCACCGTAAGCACGCCGACGGGCGTAACCGCCACATTCGATATTACGGTGGTTCCCTACAACACGCAGCATGAAACCATCAGCACCGCGCACCGCGGCGCATCCGGCTATCGCACGGAAAACACGCTGGACGCTTTCCAGTACGCAAACGAACTGGGCGCGGATGAAATCGAACTGGACGTATACCGCACTGCCGACGGCGTGCTGATCGTACACCACGATGATCAGATCAAGTACGGCGGCAAATATTATCATCCGTCCGCGCTGACGTACGCGCAGGTATTGAGCGCCAAGAGCTACGTATGCACGCTGGATCAGGCGCTTTCCTACATCGCTTCCACGGGAATGAGCGTACTGATCGAATTCAAGATGAATTCCATCGAATCCGATGTGATCGACTGCGTGGAGCGCAACAACGTACAGTATAAGGCCGGATACATCGCCTTCGACAACGCCTGTCTGGACGAGGTCAACCGACTGCGCGAAAACCAGAAAACCGGCTATCTGATCAACGAACAGGCGCTGCTGGACGCGGTAATCGCTCACCCCGAAAATTACCCGTATTCGATGGTATCCGTGCGCTATTACTATCTGACCGAAACCAACGTGCGCGATCTGCATCTGCGGGGCTATAAGGTCGTTGCATGGACGGTGGACGATGCCGACGAAATTGCGCGCCTGAAGCGCATCGGCGTGGACAGCATCACGACGAATTATCCAGACAGAGTATAAGTATCCTTCTGGCTTAAAGGAAAGAAAGCTGTTGCAGCACTAACTGCGGCAGCTTTTTTTCTGTACAAATTTTGGCGGTTTAAATTCATGTACTTTCGCCGATACTACAAACGAACACGGAGGTGATTCTATGCAGAATCGAGCGTTTTACATCGTCTGTATCGGTCTTTGCGCGGGCATCGCGATCTGTCTGGGCGCGATCATCTGGATGCTTTTGCATTTTCCGGCGGCGGAGCCGCTTCATTATGAATCGGCGCATCTGGTGATGGGAGGTATGCTTCGTGCGGCGATCTGAAATTACGGCAGCCATGCCGGATATGCCCACGCGGTATGTGCTGGATGAGGCGCGCTTTCCCTCGGCAAAACCCGAAATCAAAAATCAGGAGATGATCAATCATGAACAGAATGCCGGTAACGGCTGAAGAATATTCTCGGATGGTATCGGCGCATACGCCGCCATCGCACCACGTGCGCGGCTGTCTGCGCGCGTTCTGGGTGGGCGGCGTGATCTGCTGCATCGGGCAGGCGCTTTCCCTGCTGGCGGAGCAGATGAATTTAACTGAAATGACCGCGCCGATGTTCACCAGCGTCGTGCTGATTTTTCTTGGCACCACGCTGACCGGCATCGGCGTATACGACCGCATCGGCAAATACGCGGGCGCAGGTTCGATCGTGCCGATCACGGGCTTTGCCAATTCAGTGGCCGCGCCCGCGATCGAATACCGGCGCGAGGGCATCGTAACCGGCATCGGCGCGCGCATCTTCCAGCTGGCGGGGCCGGTACTGGTGTTCGGTACCACGGCTTCGATGCTGGCGGGCTTTCTGCATTTTCTGTTCAGGGGGTGGCCGATTTGAGCCGCATCGGCAAACAGACGCTGGTTTTCAGCGTACCGCCGCGCATCGCCGCGCGCACGGCGATTGCAGGCCCCAAGGAAGCGAAGGGGCCGCTCGCGGAATACTTTGATATTCTGTTCGATGATGATCTGCTGGGCATGAAATCCTGGGAACTGGCGGAGGGCGAAATGGTGCGCCGCGCCGCCGAACGCACGATCGCCGAAGCCGGAATCCGGCCCGAACAGGTGGAAGCCATGATCTGCGGCGATCTGAACAACCAGATCATCGCATCCAGCTTCGCGGCGCGTTCGCTGGGCATTCCGTTCATGGGGCAGTACGGCGCGTGCACCACGTTCATTCAAAGCCTGATTCTGGGCGGCGCGCTGATCGACGGCGGGCATTTGAACAACGCGCTGTGCTGCGCGTCCAGCCATTTCTGCACCGCCGAGCGGCAGTTCCGTTTTCCGTTGGAAATGGGCAACCAGCGCCCGCCGCAGGCTTCCTGGACGGCGACGGCGTGCGGCTGCGCGCTGCTGACCGCCGGTACGGGCGCGGGGCTGCGCATCACGCAGGGCACGATCGGGCGCGTTGTAGATTTCGGCATCAAGGACGCCAATCACATGGGCGCGGCGATGGCGCCCGCGGTATTCGATACGATCGCCGCGCATTTTGAAGATACGGGCAGATCGCCCGCCGATTATGATCTGATCGTCACCGGCGATCTGGGG
>JABLTK010098814.1_pt1 | contig 33297 bp, 37 predicted proteins | sample 7160131 | NCBI WGS metagenome assembly JABLTK01 (sample SAMN14651221, study PRJNA627086) | human gut metagenome | isolation source: feces | host: Homo sapiens
AATTTGAAAATGATTTTGATTTAGAAGAATTTAGAGAATACAAGGATGAATATTATATAATATGGAGAGAGCATCCTCTTTCTGAAAGTACAATAAGGTCAATGAGACCCCAAATGTTGCAACAGTATATTCTATTAAAACAGGAATTTGAGGAACAGGGGCTGGGAATGTTGGATAAGCAGCCGGATCCCTATTATGCAATGTGTATATCCGACTGCTATTTCGGCGCCGGTGGGTCACTAATCCCGATTTACGGTATATTGGGAAATCCCATGATGATAACAGCATATAAGTTTCCAGAAGGCATTTCAAAAGAAAAAACAACATTGCAGGATTTCATAACTTCTTCTCATAATAGACCATACTACAATGAATTAAAGTCGAATTCCCTAGATATTTTTCTGGCTTATATGGATGAGTTGAAGCAATATAGTGCGAAGAATATTGAAATTATTAAGGGGATAACAAATAATATTGATGGAACAGTTGGAAAGAAGCTTTATGAGACAATTATTGAAAGAATAGGAGAACAAAAACATGAGTAATGTGCAGAATACGGTAAAGCAAATTTTTAGAAAGTACATAAAAGATACATTCAAGCAGGATGTTGAGAATTTGAAAATATATATTTACGGTCATGAACTGCAAATATGTGGTGGTATTTTGAAGTACGAGGATGAACTGGATATAACACTTATTCATCAGAACCTGGGATTCATAGGATATGAATATACGAATCATGTTTTTTGGCTTGCAGATGCACTGGCTCCGTATCCTGACAATGCAGTAGTGCTTATCTCTTGTATATATCCATATCAGTTTAAGAATATATGCGACCAACTGGTCAAACTGGGGTTAAAAAAGGAACAAATGGTGCATGCGAGACCGATGGCGGAGCAGATTTTAAATGTTTCAGCAGATTATTTTTCTCAAAATGCCATGGATAAGAAAGTAAAAACTTTATTTGATAGTGTGGGAAGGGATATTTCCAAAATCAAGTATCTGGATATAGGCGCAAATACATGGCTTCTCTATAATAACTCTTATATGTTTTATCGTGCGGGAGCCGCAGGTGTTCTTGTGGAGGCTAATCCAGATTTTGTCGATGAAATCAAGAAAAATCGTGCAAGAGATACGGCAATAATGTGTGGATGCTCCGATGTAAAAAGTAACGAGGAATGGATATATTATAAAACAAAACATGCAGGATATAATACTTTTGTAAAAGAGATAGCCGATACCTATGCGGGCAGAGGACTGGAAGTTCAGAAAATAAAAATTCCCATGGTGTATATTGGGGATATATTGAAAGAAAATTTTCCGGACAATCATATAGATTTTATGTCCGTAGATGTTGAGGGAATGGGAGCTCGTATTGTTAATGCAATTGATTTGAATAAGTATGACATTGATGTCATACTTTTAGAAATGGACCTTGATAAGGAAGAGTCCAGAAAAATTTATATGAAATTGTATGAAGCTGGATATACGTCAAGATATAGAGGAATAGGAGCTCAAAAAGACTTCCTGTTCTTTAAAAAAGATATTTTCGGCGATGATATTTTGAAATAATGGAAATATAGTTATTACTAAAAAAGGAAAAGAATATGGTAGAAGGAATCTGTAGCCAAACAATTGATAATTTTCGGGAAAAATCACAAAATAAGAAGATAGTTCTTTGGGGAGCAATTGAGTCTAATGTAAAAAAGGCTAACTCCCTTTTTAACAATATAGATTGTATTATCGATACGGATTCAGAACATTGGGGGTTAAGATGTGATTTTTTAAAAATATATTCCCAGGAGCATCTTTATGCGTTGAACCCAGATACACATGTTATTCTCGTGACATCGCGATCTGCAAATGTGTTTTCTATTACCAAGGCAATAAAGGAAGTGGACAATTTTGACATATTTTACCTTAGTGTTATTACAGATAAGTTCTTTGGCTTTTTTTCTAAGGAATTATATAATAACTATGAAAGAATTCAAAATGTAGAAAAAATGTTATATGATGACAGATCCAGAAAGGTGTATAGAGAAGTAGTCAGACGCAGAATTATAGGAGCAACCGGCGAATTTAACAATTTAAAAACACGGACAGATCCGCAGTATATATTTAGGCATATGTATACGATTATTGATGACGAGGTCATAATTGATTGCGGGGGATATATAGGTGATAGTGTTGAGAAATTCGTTTTAGCATTTGGCAACAGTGTTAAGAAAATTTATTCTTTTGAATGTTTTCAGGATAATATTGCCAAGATAAAAGAAAAGGGAGAAGAATTAACAGAGAATGGTTGGACGGGGAAATTAATTGTGGTTCCTTATGCTGTTTCAGATAAAAATGGTAGGATTACATTTAATGATATCGGAAATCCGGAAGGGGGGTATTTGCCGGATAGCCGATTGACGGTACAGTATAATGAAAAACTTGCGCCGATTAATATCGTTGAAGTTGAGACAAAAACGATTGATGACTATCTTCCTGAGAATGAAAAAGTGACATTGATTAAAATGGATATTGAAGGTGCGGAATATGAAGCACTGAAGGGTGCAGAAAAAACGATAAAAAAATATCAACCGAGATTGGCAATATCCATCTATCATAATCCAGATGATTATTGGAGAATTTGTGAAGTCATCCATAGCTTTAACAGTGAGTATCAATTTGCGGTAAGACATCATCAGAACAATCATCTGGATACTGTTTTATATGCCTGGATAGAGGAGGGAAAAGAATGCTAATTGTATTTATGTCACAACCGGATTTTGCATGTAATTGCCATGCATTATGGAAATACATTAAGCAGAATACGGATTATGAAACTGCCTGGATTATAAAAAAGATTGAATATTATCAAATACTTCAAGCGAGAGGCATAAAATGTGCTGTTTATGATACAGTAGAAGCCAATGAAATAATATCCAGAGCAGACATTCTTATTGCTAATTCCTATACATTTCTTAATATTAATAAAAGAGAGGATCAATTACTTGTAAATTTATGGCATGGAAGTGGAGTGAAAGCTCATGATTATTATGACCATAATTTAAATCCTCGCCACATGATAAAATTAAAAAACTACTTTGACAAAGTGGATTTAATGTGTGTACATAGTCTGGATGATAGATTTAAGCTTGCGGCAATGCTGAATTTTGATTTGAGAAAGGTTTATGTTACCGGACAGGCACGCCTTGATTGTGTTGTAAAATCGCATGGAAAGAGTATATTGAAGAAAATATTTGGAGAGAAAATTTTACAGTATGACCATTTGATTTTCTTTGCTCCTTCTTATCGTTCCAATATGAGTTGTCATGCGGGGAAAATTTTTTCGGATAATATATTCAGATTGGATGATTTTGATAATAATGTTCTGGATGAATTTCTAAAGAAACATAATGCGGCAATTATTTATAAACTTCATCCGATAGAGCAAACAGCATTTGCTGGTAGAAATTTTAACATGTCAGAGCATTGTTATGAAATGACGGACAGTATTTTATTTGAACAGGATGTCAGATATGACGAGATACTGAATAGTTTTGATGTTATGGTAAGTGATTATTCATCCATAGTGTATGATTACTTGTTATTAAACAGACCGATTGTATATTTACTTCCTGATTTTGAAGAATATAAAAATTCCAAGGGATTTGTATTCAATAATATTTCTCTCTATATGCCGGGAGAAAAGGCATATGACTTTGAGAACTTGTTAAAGGCATTAGCAGAAGCTTTTGATAATCCTGACAAGTATGCAGATTTAAGAAACAACGTTATTATGAATCGATTTGACTATACGGATGATAGATCAGCCGAACGTTGTTTTAAGCAGATTATGGGGTTTACAAAATTAAGGGATGGGTATATTCCTTATCAAAGCGATATAAGAACCGTGATGCCGACAGTAGCAGAGCAGATAGAGGGGTATGTGGATAATGATAAATATTTTATCATAGATAGCAGAAAAACATATGAGAATAGGAAACAGGTGATAGATAAAATTGAGAGAGCACAGCGTGTGTATTATATTACTTCGGAAATACCATCTAAGTTTCGGAGTGTAAGTGTTCGAAATTCGTATAAAATAGTGGATATGGAATTGTATAACGAAGTGAAAAATAATCCCAAGGTTAATATTGCATATATTATGGGGGGTGTTGACTACAATAAATTTTGTACAAAGTCTAAAATGGTAAAGAACGGAAAGAAGCGAATCGGTTTTGCCGGTACCATTGATAACAGAATTTATTTTTCCATGGTTCAATGTATCTGTGAGGAATTTTCAGACTGTGAGGTTGTGTTTGCCGGAACAATTGTGGGTGATTATCCGGCATGGCTTGGCGGTTTTGATAACCTGACATATACGGAAACAGAATATGATAAACTGCCGGAAATCATTAGTACATTTGATGTAGCCATTCTACCTTTTTTCGGAGGGCATAAAAAAACGGTTCCGGTAGAATTGTTTCAGTATCTGGCAGGAGGAAAGAGTGTGGTAGCTTCCGATATGCCCAATTTACCGGAATGTGAGGCAATATTCATAAGTAAATCAACTTCGGAAGCAATAGAAAATATAAAACAGATATTAGCAGGCAATTTATCGGAGAAAAATGAGGAATGTGCGAAAGCAGTAGCCTTGAAGTATGATTGGAAGGAAATTGCAAAAGAACTAATACAAGGTAAATATAATTATTGCTTTGAAGAGTAGTAGATACAGGTTAAAAAAGTGATTTATGTATAGGTGAGAATAATGATAGATGTTATTATACTTGCAGGCGGAGTTGGAAGCCGACTAAAGTCGGCAGTTCCTAAACAGTTCATTGAAATAGACGGTTGTCCGATTATTGTACATACTATAAGAAATTTTCAGGACAATCCGAATATAGACCATATTATTGTGGTTTGTCTTGGTAATTGGATTGAACATACGAAAAATATTGTAAAAAAATATAATCTGGATAAAGTTACAGATGTTATTCCGGGAGGCGCAACCGGTCATATTTCCACGAAAAACGGAGTTTATTTTTTGAAAAATCGGCTATCGGAGCAGGATTATGTAATTATTCATGATGCAGCCAGACCGATTGTGTCGCAGGAAGTAATCAATGACCTGATTGAAACAGCGAAAAAGAACGGAAATGCATGCAGTGCGGTTTCCTGCTATGAAACGATTGTCTTAACCGAAAATCGCTTATCGGGAAAAGAACAGATAGACCGTAACAGGGTAATCAGAGTGCAGACACCGCAATGCTATAAGTATGGGCTGATAAAGAGCTTATATGAAAAGGCGGAGACGGATAAGCGCGAAGATTTTGTTTATGCAAACATTTTGGCTATGGAATATGGGGTAGAAATATTTTTTTCGAAAGGAACAAATAATAACATTAAAATTACGACAAAAGAGGATATAGCTTTGTTCCGGGCGTTACTTTATTATATTAATAATGCCGAAGGCGGTGAGATATAGATGAGATTAAGCAAGTTGGAAGAACGGGAGTACAAGAGATATACGGATACTTTTGACTTTTCGGAATATTTACAGGATAAGACCTTTTTGATAACCGGAAGCAACGGGATGACCGGGCAGGCTATAGTAAAATGGATTCTGTATATGAATGGCAGGTATCGCACAAATGCAAAAATATTTGCATCAACCCGAAAGCCGGATAATATGCCTGCCTATATGGACGGTTCCGAAAACGTGGTAATGTGTGAGTTCGGCAGGGAAGAAGAGGCAATAGGAGAAGAAAAGCTTGATTATATTATACAGGCAGCTTCTCCTACAGAACGGGATTTTTTTATAAAATATCCGGTTGAAACCTATAAGGTTATTGTGGACGGAACCTCGCATATGCTGGAGTTATGTAGAAAGAAAAAATCCTCCTTGGTGTTATTGTCATCGGTGGAGGTCTATGGTGCGTGCAGCAGCAGTGAGCCGATAGATGAACAAAGGATAGGAGCAATTGATTGCTTAAATATACGGAATGGCTATCCGTTGGGAAAAATAGGAGCAGAATTTTTGACGTATTCTTATTATAAAGTGTATGGATGTAATGTAAAAACAGTCAGAATTTCAGCTATTCAGGGACTTTACCAGCAGTATAATGAACAAAGAATTTTCAATGAAATAACAAGATGCGTAATAGAAAACAGAAATTTAATAATGAAATCTGATGGAAAAAGCAAGAAAAGTATTGTTTATACATTAGATGCAGTTTCCGGAATTCTGAAAGTATTGTTTGAGGGGGAAGAAGGAGAAGTTTATAATATAACAAATCCCCAGACTTTTTTGTCGGTAAAGGAATTTGCAGAAAAAATATTTGCAAAATTTAATGATAATGTGCATATAGAATTTGATTTAAGTTCAGAAGCAGAAACCGGATATTTGCCCCATCTGGAAATTTTGCAGAGTACGGAAAAGATAGCAAGGTTAGGCTGGAAACCTATTACAGATTTATATAAAATCTATGAAACAGATTTGATGAGGTGGAATTTTTTGACATAAAACAGTATGGGAAAGGACCTTGAAATGTACATTGAAAAGATAAACAGTCCGAAAGATATAAAGAAATTTCAGATAAAAGAACTGACGGAATTGGCGGGAGAAGTAAGAGAAGCCATAATCAATAAAGTGAGTGACTGCGGCGGGCATCTTGCTTCTAATTTAGGAATGGTAGAACTGACTATTGCACTTCATTATGTTTTCGATTCACCTAAAGATAAATTTGTATTTGATGTTTCACATCAGACATACTGTCATAAGATTCTGACAGGAAGAAAAGATGCATTTATCGAAAAGGAAAGCTATCAGAATGTGACAGGATTCAGCAATCCGCTGGAGAGTGAGCATGATTTATTTGCTGTAGGGCATACTTCTACCTCAATCAGTCTGGCATGTGGTCTGGCAAAGGCACGGGATTTAAGGCGGGAAACCGAAAATGTGATAGCCATAATAGGGGATGCATCTCTGGATGGTGGAGAAGCGTTTGAAGCACTGAATTGTGCATCTGAGATTACCGGCAATTTAATTGTGATTATTAATGATAACGAAATGTCTATACCGGAAAATCATGGAGCATTGGGAAAACATTTAAAGGATTTAAGATTATCCGCAGGAACACTTCCAAACAATTTTTTTAAGGCATTAGGTTTTCAATATCTTTTAGTGGAGAAGGGGAATGACATAGAAGCGGTAATTAAAGCATTGAATCACGTAAAGGACACAAAAGTGCCGGTAGTGGTTCATGTCTGTACCCAAAAAGGAAAGGGCTTTAAGCCCGCAGAAGAGGATAAAGAAAACTGGCATTGGGCACGCCCTTTTGACAAGGAAACAGGGAAAAGAAAAAATCCGGATGTAGTGGAAAATTATGGGAATATTGTTGCGGAGCATTTGCTTGGCAAGATGAAGGAAAATTCTGAAATTGCAGTTATAGCGGCATCCACACCGATATGTATCGGTTTTAACAAAGAAAGAAGAGAACTTGCAGGAAAACAATACATTGATGTGGGAATAGCAGAACAAAATGCGGTTACAATGGCTGCAGCAATGGCAAAAGGCGGCTGTAAACCGGTATTTGCCACGAATGCTACTTTTATTCAAAGAGCTTATGATCAAATTCAGCAGGAAATGTGTATTAACAGTCTGCCGGCTACCATTATTGTCACACATGCATCTGTTTTCGGACATTATAATGACACACATATAGGCATTCTGGATATTCCTTTGCTGGCTAATATACCGAATTTGACATATTTAGCACCGGTTAATAAGGAAGAGTATATAGCGATGCTGGATTGGAGTCTGGAACAACGGAAAAGACCTGTAGCAATCAGGGTACCGTGGACGGGTGTCCAATACAGCAATTATGATGTAGCGAAGGAATACGATATCGTTTCATATAAAATAGTCAAGGAAGGACAAGGCATATGCATTATGGCGCTGGGGGGCTTTTTTGACTTGGGTGTCCGTACAGCCAAGCTACTCAAAAAAACTATGAACATAGAGGCAACGGTTATAAATCCGAGATTTATTACGGGATTGGATAAAAAAACATTGGAAGGGATAGCCGATAAGCATGATATAGTAATAACGATAGAAGATGGAATATTGAGCGGCGGATTTGGCTCCAGAATTGCCCAATACTATTCGGATAAAGATATTAAAGTATACAATTTTGGATTTTCTATGGATATACCTAAGGTATATAATCCGCTTACACTTATGGAACAGAATTCTTTGTCGGAATCTAAAATAATTGAAAAAATATTTCATAACTGATAATCAGTAAATAGGTGCACTATTCAAAATAAAATGTAAGTAAAACGAATATCATATATAATAAATATTGATTTTACTTATGTATAGGCATCGGCTATAATAACAGGGTAAGTGCGAAAAGCACAATTTCTGCGCAGAGCAGATATCGAGTGAGTCGATGAAAGGGAGGACACTATGGTTAAAGCAGTAGTAGGCGCAAACTGGGGAGACGAAGGAAAAGGTAAGATTACCGACATGATGGCGGAAAAAGCAGATATTATTGTCCGCTTTCAGGGTGGTGCCAATGCAGGACACACCATTGTAAACAATTATGGAAAATTTGCATTGCACACACTGCCGTCCGGTATTTTCTATCAGCATACAGTAAGTATTATCGGCAACGGTGTGGCATTAAACATTCCGGTACTGATGAAGGAGTTGAAGTCCATTACGGACAGAAACGTACCGGCACCCAGGCTTCTGATTTCCGACAGAGCACAGATTGTAATGCCGTATCATATTTTATTTGACCAGTATGAAGAGGAAAGACTGGGCAAGAATTCCTTCGGTTCCACAAAGTCCGGCATTGCGCCGTTCTATTCCGATAAATATGCCAAGATTGGTTTCCAGGTAAATGAGCTTTTCGATGACGAGTTATTGAAGGAAAAGGTTTACCATGTACTGGAAACAAAGAATATTCTTTTAGAGCATTTATACCACAAGGATCCCATCAATCCCGAGGAGTTGCTTGCAACTTTACGGGAATACAGAGAAATGGTTGCTCCTTATGTATGCGATGTATCCGCATATCTGGACAAGGCAATCAAGGAAGGCAAGACCATCCTGTTGGAAGGACAGCTTGGAACCTTAAAGGATCCGGACCACGGTATTTATCCCATGGTTACTTCTTCCTCTACCCTGGCAGCTTACGGTGCCATCGGTGCGGGACTTCCTCCTTATGAAATCAAGGAAATCGTTACCGTATGTAAGGCATATTCTTCCGCAGTAGGTGCGGGTGCTTTCGTATCCGAAATCTTCGGTGACGAAGCGGATGAACTGAGAAGACGCGGCGGCGACGGCGGTGAGTACGGCGCTACAACCGGACGTCCCAGACGTATGGGATGGTTTGACTGCGTAGCCTCCAAGTACGGATGCCGTCTGCAGGGTACTACGGATGTAGCGTTTACCGTTCTGGATGTACTGGGATACCTGGATGAAATCCCCGTATGTGTCGGTTATGATATTGATGGCGAAGTGACGACGGACTTCCCGGTTACCCGCAAGCTGGAAAAGGCAAAGCCGGTATTAAAGACTCTTCCCGGCTGGAAATGCGACATCAGAGGCATCAGGAACTATGATGAGCTGCCGGAGAACTGCAAGAACTATATTGAATTTATCGAAGGACAGATTGGATATCCTATCACCATGGTCAGCAACGGACCTGGCAGAGACGATATCATCTACCGTGAAAGCCCCTTAAAGAAATAAAAACAGGCTTTTTGACGCAGAAAGGAAGGAATGAAGTGAGCCGAAAAGGAAAACAGATTGCGGCATGGGTAGCAATCGTGCTTTTAGTAATGTTGTATGTAGTGACGCTGGTTGTGGCAATCTTAGATACCTCTTCCGCAGGCAACTGGGTTATGGGCTGCCTTTTGGCAACCGCCATCATTCCTCTGCTTACCTGGATGTATATCTGGATGTACGGAAAAATGACCGGAAAAGAAACCATGGCGGATGTGCATCTTTTGGAAGGTATAAAAGAAGATGCCGAAGAAGCGAAAGATGCTTCCGGACAGACTTCCGGACAAAGCGAAGCCGAAAAATCCACAGATAAGAAATAGGAAAATAAAGTCTGCATACAAGCAAAAGAATTATAGGATGAAATGAAAGAAGCACTGCCCGGGATTACTCCATACGGGCCAGTGCTTCTTTTGCCTGTGTCAGGTTTTCAAAGACGATGCCGTGAATTCCTACGGCATTGGCGCCTTCTGCATTCTCCGGTCTGTCGTCAAAAAAGACACATTCCTCTGCATTCAGCTGGTATTTGGACAGGAGAGCCTGGTAAATCTCCGGTGAGGGTTTTAACATATGCACGCGGCAGGAAAAAATACCGCCGTCCATATAATTGATAAAGCTTAACGCCTCGGGATTTTCCCGAATCAGCTTTTCAAAATAGTTGGACAGGAAATAGACGTGATAGCCCTTCTGCTTTAATTCCCGCACCCAGGGAACGGCATAGTCGTGCTGCACTACGATGTCGTGGCAGTTTGCAAGTACACGGCGGATATCACTTTCGATTTCGGGGTCCGCTTTTACCATCAAATCAATGATTTCTTCGTCGCTTAAATCACCCCGGTCAAAGTGCGCCCAGGCTTCGTTAAAGACGGTGGCTTTGGCAAGCCGGTCGACCATGGCTTCATCATAACCGAAGGAAGCAAAGCTTTCCCGGTAGGAGAAGTAGACAAGTACATTACCGATATCAAAAATTACGTTTTTAATCATAAATATTCTCATTCCTTTCATAAATAAGGTGTAACAGATTTTCAGCGGCGGGGGACATATGACCGCCGGATGGTGTGACCAGCAGAAAATTCCGCTTCGGGATCATCTGGTTGAAACGCAGGGCAAACAGCTTGCCGGACTGCAGATAGGGCAGGGCAAAATCCTTCACCACGCAGCCGATGCCCAGGGAGCGAAGGGCAAACTGGATAATCATATCACTGGTGGCAAGCTCGAATTCCGGCTTGAGGGCAACGTTGTTTTTGGAAAGAAAATCTTCCATGTAATGCTTGGAGCTGGTATTGCCTTCGAGACAGATAAGGGGCAGCGTTTCTAAAACGGATAAGTCCAGCGTCCGGTTTTTATAGGAAATAAAGCGCCTGCCGCATACGAAGATATCTTCGATTTCCCGGACGGGGAGGGCACATACGGAAGGGTCCTCCGCCAGTGGGGAACTGACAACACCGAAATCAATCTGTTCTTTTTTTAAGTTTTCAATGGTTTCCGGCGTGGGGGCATTGGAAACAATCACCTTGATGCCGGGATATTTTTCGTGAAACTGCTCTAAATAAGGAAGAAGGAAGAACTGCAGGGTCATGTCGCTGGCACCGATGTGGATTTCACCGAGCTCTGAATTCTGCATCTGCTTCAGACGTTCCTCCCCGAGCAGAAACTGTTCGTAGCCCTTTGCCACGTAGGAGTAGAGCAGTTCGCCTTCCGCTGTCAGCTTTACGCCCTTGGACACGCGCCGGAAAAGCTTGGCGTTTGTCTGCTGTTCTAACTGCTTTAAGGCCTGGCTGACCGCCGGCTGGGATATGGACAGTAGGGAGGCTGCCTGGGTAAGGGACCCGGTTTTAGCCACATAATAAAATGTTTTGTAATATTCCAGATTGGAAACCATACCGCACCTCCGTTTTCTGCCGACTCTTTTTACAGAGTATCACAAAGTAGTAAATTCCACAACCGGAAAGAAGAAAGCAGGCTGGGAAACGGTATAACCGGAAACGAAAAAGCCCCGGGCCTACACGGTAAGCCCGGGACCCTTCAAGGGGAGGATAAGTATTAAATTTATCATTGGTAGCAGCATCAAGGGAGGGGTTCCTTTGATGACTAATGATAGTATATCCGCCGGAAAGGGCTTTATACATTTTTATCTTTTCTTTTTTCTCATTTTATTGTAAGATGAATTGAAATTACCGATTTACAAAACAGAAAAGGTAATTTACAATGGTTAGCATAGACTAATCTTAATGACAAGGAGAAACCATTATGAAAAAAAATAAAAGAGGACTGCTGACACTGGCAGTTATGGTAATGATGCTTACGGCGCTGGCGCTCTCCGGCTGCGGTAAAAAAGAGGAGAGTGCGGAAATCAGGGTAGGCGCCCTGAAGGGACCGACTACCATCGGACTTCTGCACCTGATGGACGAAGCGGAAAAAGGCAATACACAGAACTCCTACACATTTACCATGGCAACGGCGGCGGATGAACTGACGGCACAGGTGGTAAAGGGAGATCTGGACATTGCGTTGCTGCCCGCCAATGTGGCAGCCATTGTTTACCAGAAGACGGACGGCGGCGTTACGGTACTGGATGTCAATACCCTCGGCGTGCTTTATCTGGTATCCGGCAGGGATGATATTACCGGTGTGGCTGACCTTGCCGGCAGGACGGTTTATCTGACGGGAAAAGGCACAACCCCGGATTACTGTCTGCAGTATCTGTTGGCACAGAACGGTCTTTCTCTGGAAGATGTGACTCTCGAATACAAATCCGAAGCAACCGAAGTGGCGGCAGTTCTTTCCGAAAATCCGGATGCCGTGGGACTTCTGCCCCAGCCGTTTGTAACGGTGGCATGTGCACAGAACGATGCCTTAAAGGTATGCGCTTCCCTGACGGAAGAGTGGGATAAAGTAGCGGATGACGGCAGCAGTCTGCTGACCGGTGTTACGATTGTACGCAACGATTTCTTAAAGGAGCATAAAAAAGCCGTAGAACAGTTCTTAAAGGACCATAAGGAGAGTGCGGACTTTGCCAATTCCAACGTGGAAGAAACCGCGGCTCTCTGTGTGGCGCAGGATATTATTGCCAAGGAACCGGTGGCACAGAAGGCAATTCCTTTCTGTAATATTACCTGCATGACGGGCAGCGAAATGAAAGAGGCGCTTTCCGGTTATCTGAAGGTTTTGTATGAGTTAAATCCGACAGCTGTCGGCGGAGAGCTTCCGGCAGACGATTTCTACTATGAATAAAAAAACAAAAGACAGGCTGGCAGGCATCGGCATAGTTATCTTCTGGCTGGTAGTTTGGCAGCTTGCCGCATTTTTCGTGCACAACCGAATTCTGATAGCGGGACCTGCGGAGACTCTGCAGGCGCTCGTGAGGGAGGCAGTTACCGTTTCCTTCTGGAAAACCGTGGGGATATCTGTATCCCGGGTAACCATTGGATTTTTAGCGGCCTTTTTTGCCGGCTGCCTGCTGGCGGCATTCAGTTTTAAAAGCAGCATGGTGCAAAGACTTCTGGCGCCGGTTATGCAGTTTGCCAAAGCGGTTCCGGTGGCTTCCTTTGTGGTGATATTACTCATATGGCGGGGTGCGGACAGCCTGTCTGTGGCAATTTCCTTTTTGGTGACGCTTCCTATTGTATATGTCAGTTTTCTGGAAGGGCTTACCCATGTGGATAAAAATCTCATGGAAATGGCACAGGTATATCATCTGCGGTTTCCCGTAAGGGCTCTGTATATTGTGCGGCCGGCGCTGGCGCCCTTTCTGGAGGGGGCATTGCAGACGGCGCTTGGCATGAGCTTTAAGGCAGGCGTTGCGGCGGAAGTAATCGGCACTCCGCGCTGGGCTATCGGTTCGGCTTTGTATGAGTCGAAAATCTACCTGGATACGGCGGGCGTGTTTGCCTGGACGGCAGTGGTGGTGTTGTTGTCCTTTCTGTTAGAAAGACTGTTTTTGTTTTTCTTCCGGAAGCTGCGCGACTGGCAGCCTTTCCTTGCCGGGAAAGAACAGGAGTATCCGGCGGAGGACGTTAAGGTGTGCGGACTGTTTCGGGGATATGACGGAAAGCAGGTACTGCGGGACGTGAATGCCCATTACCGGAAAGGGAAGATTTATTGCCTGATGGCGCCTTCGGGAGCCGGCAAGACGACCCTGCTTCTTACCATGGCAGGGATTTATCCTCCGGAGAAAGGAAGCATTTCCGGCTGCAGGTATCCATCGGTTCTGTTTCAGGAGGACAGGCTGCTTCCCAAAGCCACGGTACTGCAGAACGCAGCGGTAGCGGCGGGGGAGGAAAAAGCAAGGAATATCCTGTCGGACTTAGGGCTTTCCGATGTTTTCCTCCAAAAAACAGAAGAGCTTTCCGGCGGTATGAAACGGCGGGTTTGTCTGGCGAGGGCGCTTGCTTATGGCGGGGACTGCCTGCTTTTGGATGAACCTTTTACGGGACTGGATGTGGAGAACCGCAAAAAAGCGGCGGACTGCATCCGTAAATACGCCAACGGACGCATGGTTCTTATTTCCACCCACGACGGAGAAGATGTCTCTCTTTTAGACGGGGAGACTGTAAAATTAGAGAATTAAAATATAAATAAAAGAATAGAGGGGACATGTTTATGAAAAACAAAAGAGGTACTTATGCACAAAAGGTAGGCGGTGTTTTTTCCCGGATTATTTTCTTTATCCTGCTTTCCGTCTGCGTGGTGTCCATCTGCATCATGGCAGGGCTGGCACTGACACAATCCGGTATTTCCATGAAAAACGAGGTGAACGGGCTGACCGGTCAGATTAATGCGGAGATGGCGGAGAAACAGGCAGTGGTGGATGCGGTGGCAGCGACCATAGGGAGCGGACAGCTGAAGGGCTACCAGGCGCAGCTTGACTTTGTGGACAGCATCAAAGCAATGGATGACATAACGGCGGCGGTCTATGTGGCATATCCGGACGAAAGTGTTGTTTACAGCGGTGGCTGGCAGCCGGATGCGGGGTTTGTGCTTACCGACAGAATCTGGTATACCATGGCGGCAGCATCCGAAAATGTCTGCATTACCGAGCCATATGTGGATGAGAATACAGGAAACATCTGCATTACTCTTTCCAAGGCAGTCCGCAGTCGGGATGAGGTCACCTGTGTGGTAGGCATGGATCTGTATCTGGATGAGGTGGTTTCCCTGATTTCCGGTCAGTTTAACGGTTCCGCCTATGCCTTTTTGGTTACCGGCAAGGACGTTATCCTGGCGCATCCCAATGATGCTTACCGGATTACGGCGGATAAATCCGTTACCCTTAAGGATGCCGGTTATCAGAAGCTTTCCGGCACCAGCGACAAGCGGAAAATCATCTGGGATTACAGCGGCGGCTTAAAGGTCATGATGCTGGAAACCACTGACTGCGGCTGGCAGGTAGTGGTGGTACGTCCTCTTCTGGCGGCACTTTCCCTGGCATTTATCGTTCTTCTTCTGAATATCCTGATTTTTGTGCTTTCTGTATTTTTAAGCAACCGGTTCTGTAAAAATGCGGTTTCCAAGTGGTTTACCCCCATTTATTCCATCAGTAAAAAGGTGGCGGAAATGGCGGAGGGCGATTTGTCCCTGACCTTTGATGAGGAGCCGATTACGGATGAGATTGCCACCCTGACGGAGGCACTCAACAGCACCATAACGGAGCTGCATGCGTATATTGACGATATCCGTCATGTAGTCAGCAATGTGGCAAACGGCAATCTTACCGTGCACCAGCATGTGACATACCGCGGAGATTTTACCGCCATCAAGGAAGCTCTGGACCTGACACTGAAAAACTTAAACAACACCCTGTCGGAGGTAAAGGAGAATTCTTCTACCGTGGCGGACTATGCGGAGCAGGTTCAGCTTTCCACGGAGCAGGTGGCAGAAGGAGCAACCTCCCAGAGCCTTTCCATTGCGGGTCTGCGCGACAACATTCAGGTGCTTTCGGAAAAGCTTGGCATTGTGCAGAAAAATGCGGAGCTGGCGGCGGAAATTTCTTCTACCACCAACGAACAGTTAGTCAACGGTGAAGAAAAAATGCAGCAGCTCATGGAGGCTATGGAGCGTATCAACGAAACCTCCGATGAAATCGGCAGCATTGTGGGAACCATCAACGAGCTTGCCAACCAGACCAATCTGCTTTCCTTAAATGCATCCATAGAGGCGGCCAGGGCGGGAGAAGCCGGAAGAGGCTTTGCCGTGGTGGCGGAAGAAATCGGAAAGCTGGCAGGCGCCAGTGCGGAGGCAAGCAATACCATTGCCGGGCTGATTGCCAACAGTAAGGAAGCTGTGGGCAGGGGCCGAGAGGTGGCAGGACGGACTGCAGAGGTGATTAAATCCGGAGTGGACAACTTTAAGGTATCCAAGGACAAGCTGCTGGAAATCACGGAGTCGGTAGAGGAACAGATGACGGCATTAAACAGCATCACCAACGGCGCAGAAGAAATTTCGTCCGTTATCGAGACTACGGCAGCGGCTTCGGAGGAGAATGCCGCCATCAGTACGGAACTGATCGGAAAGTCACACGCTCTTTTAGGCTCCGTAAACCGTTTCAGGCTGGCGGACAGTTGCAAAAATGAATAGACAAGCGCCCGTTCTTATGCTATAATCTGTAAATGACTGTGGGTATATAGGTTATAGCCACGACTTTAAGGAGGAATTGTAACAATGAGTTTACAGGTAGAAAAATTAGAACACAACATGGCGAAGCTTACCATTGAAGTGCCCGCTGAAGAATTAGAGAAAGCACTGGAAACAGCTTATCAGAAAAACAAAAACAAAATCAGTGTACCCGGCTTCCGTAAGGGCAAGGTACCTCGCAATATGATTGAAAAAATGTACGGTCCCGCAATTTTCTACGAAGATGCAGCCAATGAACTGATCCCCGATGCTTACGAAAAAGCACTGGATGAATGTGAAGAAGAAATCGTATCCGCTCCCAAGATTGATGTTACCCAGATTGAAAAGGGCAAGGATTTCATCTTTACCGCAGAAGTAGCCGTAAAGCCGGAAGTTACCCTCGGCAAGTACAAGGGCATCAAGGTAGACGAAGCAGATCTCGCTGTTACCGAAGAAGAAATCAACGCACAGATTGAAAATGAAAGAGAAAACAGCGCAAGAACCATCAGCGTAGAAGACAGACCTGTTAAAGACGGCGACATTACCACTCTGGATTTTGAAGGCTTCGTAGACGGCGTGGCTTTTGAAGGCGGCAAGGGTACCGATTATCCTTTAACCATCGGTTCCGGTTCTTTCATTCCCGGCTTCGAAGAGCAGTTAATCGGCGCTGAGTTAAATAAGGAAGTAGAAGTAAACGTTACTTTCCCCGAAGATTACCATGCAAAGGATTTAGCAGGAAAGCCTGCAACCTTCAAGTGTAAGATTAAGGATATCAAAGAAAAAGAGCTTCCTGAATTAGACGATGAATTCGCAAGCGAAGTTTCTGCATTCGATACCATGGCAGAATACAAGGAAGACGTTAAGAAATCCTTAGAGATGAAGAAAGCAGACGCTGCAAAGATTGCAAAGGAAGAGGCTGTTATCGATGCCGTTATCGAAGACGCAAAGATGGATATTCCCGATGCAATGGTAGAAACCGAGCAGAGACAGATTATTGAAGAGTTCTCCCAGAGAATGAGAATGCAGGGTCTTACCATGGAGCAGTACATGCAGTTTACCGGCATGACACCGCAGGCTCTTATGGAGCAGACCAAGCCTCAGGCATTAAAGAGAATCCAGTCCAGACTGGTGCTCGAAGCAGTCGCTAAGGCTGAAGACCTGAAGGCAAGCGAAGAAGATTATGCAGCAGAAATCAAGGATATGTCTGAAAAGTATCAGATGGAAGAAGACAAGATTAAAGAAATGCTTGGCGAAAAGGGCAAGAAGCAGGTAGAAGAAGACCTTGCCATCAGAAAAGCAGTTGACTTCTTGGTTGATAATGCGAAATAATTAACCCAAAGAGTTTAAGACACTTCCCGAAAGCAAAGACTTGTGATGAGCGTTGCAAAGGGAAGTGTTTTTCTTTATATATGTTCGGATAATATATGTTCAGAGGCATCCGGAAGACCGGCTGCGAAAGGAGAAACATACTATGAGTGTATTAGAAGGCAAAGAGCCGCAGAAGGTGTGGCATTATTTTGAAGAAATCTGTAAAATTCCCCATGGCTCGGGAAATGTGGAAGGTATCAGCAACTATCTGGTTTCTTTTGCCAAAGAGCATAATCTTTCCTGCATACAGGATGAAATGAAGAATATTATCATAAAGAAGCCGGCATGCAGGGGCTATGAACAGGAGCCTGCAGTCATCTTGCAGGGACATATGGATATGGTAGCCGTTAAGAAACCGGGAGCTGCCATTGATATGGAAAAAGACGGTCTGACACTGGGTGTGGAGGGAGATTTCCTGTATGCGAAGGACACCAGCCTGGGCGGAGATGACGGTATTGCCGTTGCTTATGCCCTGGCGCTGCTTTCTTCCGACGATATTCCCCATCCGGCATTGGAGGTTATCATTACCGTGGATGAAGAAGTGGGCATGGACGGTGCAAGGGAGATTGATCTGTCCGGTCTGAAGGCCAAAAGAATGCTGAACCTTGACTCCGAAGAAGAGGGGATTTTCTTAACAAGTTGTGCAGGCGGCGCCAGAATCAACTGCTTTTTCCCTCTCACCATGGAAGAAAAAGCGGGCGAGCTGTACCGTATCAGCGTGGAGGGACTGCTGGGCGGACATTCCGGCGAAATGATTGACAAGGGAAGAGGCAACTCCAATGTGATTATGGGCAGACTGCTTTATCTTATGGCGGAAGAATTTCCCGTGCATATCGTATCCTTGGAGGGCGGTCTTGCGGACAATACCATTCCGAGACATACGGTGGCAGAGGTTATTATAGCGGAAGAACACAGCAGACTGCTGGAGAATATTCTCTTAAAGGCAGAGAAGGACATTCACACGGAGCTCTGCACCAAGGACCCGGATTTCCAGCTTACCACTGTGCATATGGGAGAAGTGGTAAAAGAGGCTGCCGATGAAGAGAGCAGCATGCGTCTGGCATCCGCCCTGCTGGCATTTCCGAACGGTGTGCAGGCCATGAGCGGCGAAGTAGAGGGTCTGGTGGAAACTTCCCTGAACTTAGGTATTTTAACCTTGAATACCGAAAGAAAGGAAGCCGTAGCTTCCTTCTCCGTCAGAAGCTGCTTAGAGAGCGCCAAGTATGCTCTGCTTTCCAAGGTGGAGACCATTACCCGTCTCTGCGGCGGCATTTCCACCATTACCGGCGAATATCCCGGCTGGGCATACCGTGTGGAATCTCCGCTCCGGGAGAAATGCGTTAAGGTTTACGAAGAGATGTACGGCAAAAAGCCCGAACTGCAGGCTATTCATGCCGGTCTGGAATGCGGCATTCTGGCCTCCAAAATCGATGATCTGGACTGTGTTGCCCTGGGACCCGACATGCGGGACATCCATACCACGGAAGAAAAATTAAGCATTTCTTCGGCAGAACGTGTCTGGAAATTTCTGCTTAAGGTGCTGGAAATGAAGGATTGATGTATTCACCTGTGGATGATACAATGGAGACATAAATCTGTGAATGATGAAAATTGCCTTCCGCATGGGATTGCGGATGAAAAGGTGGATGCATAAATCTGTGAATGGTGAAGATAGGATTCTGCATAGGATTGCGGATGAAAAAGATGGATGCATAAATCTGTGAATGATGAAAATTGATTTCTGCATGAAGAGACGGATTGTGAGAAAAGGATTGGTCTTTATATGGGATTTGATAAGGAAAAGATAAAGCAGATAAGAGGATTGCTTATATTTGCGGCGGGACTGGTACTGCTCATTATATACAGCGGCAGTGTGGTAAAGGGCATTGAAATGTGTCTTTCTATTCTGGTACCTTTTGCGGCAGGGGGCTGTATTGCGTTTGTACTGAACCTGCCCATGCGGGCAATCGAGAAAAATCTTCCCGGCAGACGGTGGGGGAAAAACACCGGAATGCTCAAAAGGGGAATCAGCCTGTTATTGGCATTCCTTTTTGTTGTTACTGTTTTTGTCGTTGTTTTTGTAACTGTGATTCCGAGGCTGCAGGAAAGCTTTATGATGATCGGAGCCCAGATTCCTGCATTTACGGCAAAAGTGCTTAAGGAACTGGAAGAACTTTTTGCAGGTAATCCGGAAATCCTGTCCCAGATAGAAAAATTGCAGATCGAAGAAATAGACTGGATGGAAATAGGAAAGCACATAAGTCAGTTTCTGACGAGCGGCATGGGAAGTGTGCTTTCCTCTGCCTATACAATGGCAAGTAATATCATCGGTGGCGTGGTAGACAGCTTTGTTGCCGTTATTTTTGCCATATATATTCTGGCACAGAAGGAAAAGTTAGCAGATCAGGGAAGAAGAATCCTGAAAGCCTATCTTTCGCCCCATGCCTGTGATAAGGTGCAGTACGTTCTGCGGCTGCTGGCTTCCAATTTCAGCCACTTCATTGTCGGACAGTGTACCGAAGCCCTGATTCTTGGTTGCCTGTTTCTGGTATCCATGACCATTTTCCGTTTTCCCTATGCACTGGTAATCAGTGTGCTGATTGCCATGACGGCACTGATTCCCATAGTAGGAGCATTCATCGGCTGTGCTGTGGGAGCATTTCTTATTCTGATGACAGATCCTTTTCAGGCTCTGTGGTTTGTTGTCTTATTTCTGGTGCTGCAGCAGGTTGAAGGAAATCTGATCTATCCGCATGTGGTGGGAAATTCCGTGGGACTCCCCTCCATCTGGGTCCTGGTAGCAGTGACGGTGGGAGGCAGTCTGTTCGGCGTGCCGGGGATGCTTTTCTTTATTCCCCTGACAGCTACAATATACATGCTTTTCCGCGACAGAGTAAACGAACGGCTCCGGCAACGTAAAAATATGCAAAAAAGTACGAAAAATACAAAAAACATAAAAAATTGAAAAAATTTTAAAAAGCACTTGCTTTTTTAAAAAAAACAAGATATAATACATCTTGTGCTTCGGGGTGTGGCTCAGTTTGGCTAGAGCGCTGTCTTAGGGAGGCAGAGGTCGCGTGTTCGAATCACGTCACTCCGACTACTTAAAAGAAGCAGAAAAATCGCATTTTCAAGGGCAATACCTTGAAGGTGCGATTTTTTTGTGGGATTTAGATTTATGCCGGGTTTATGTAGAATTCATGCTGGGTTTATTTAGAATTTATGTAGGATTTTTGTGTATCCGTCATTTGACTTTTTCTTGCAGCAGAATTTTGTATGTGACATAATGGAAAAGAAGCAAAACACGAAATTTCAGGGAAATGTCTTATGAAAAAGCTGTGGGAGAGAAGCAAAAATCTCATAACCAGAAAAATGCTTTAAAGGAAGAAGAGAAAAAAGAAGCAAAAAGATATGAATTGAAAAAATGCTTTAAATCAAAGGAGATATACCATGCAGGGATATAATTGCATTATGGTTTTTAATAAAGAAGGAGATAAGCTCCTTTTCTGCAAGAGAACCAAGGACCCTTATCTGGGAAAGTATAATCTGGTGGGTGGAAAAATCGAACCGGAGGAAAATCATTTTCATGCGGCATACAGGGAATTGCAGGAGGAAACCGGCATAGGTCGTTCGGATATAATCCTGACGCATATGATGGATTTCACCTATTATAATCAGGACTGTTTTGTGGAGGTGTATGTGGGAACCCTGCGGGGAGATGTGACGTTACGCGAAGAAAAACATCCGTTAGGATTTTTGACATTGGCAGAGGAAGACTTTTTTGACCTGGACAAATTTGCAGGCGAGGGCAATATCGGTCATATGGTGGAGCAGGTCCGGCAGTTCGGCTGCGGTCGTGCAGAGGGAGAAGAAGAATGAGAGAAGAAAACAAGAAGCAGCAGGAAAACAGGAAGCAGCAGGAAAACAGGAAGCAGCAGGAAAATAATAAGTGGGAGGAGAAGAAGCCGCAGAATAAGAGACAGGCGGAGAACAGTGGTAAGCCGGCAAATGGAAAACGGCCGGAAGAGAAACAGGCGGTGCCCTGCAAGGTATACAAAAAATGCGGCGGATGCCGCTTTCTGGATGTTTCCTATGAGGAACATCTGAAACACAAGGAAAAGCAGGTAAAGGAGCTCTGCGGAAAGTTTGGTGGTTTTGACCCTATTATCGGCATGAGCAATCCCTACCATTACCGCCATAAAGTGCATGCAGTGTTTGGTGAGGACAGACGTCACAATATCATTTCCGGCACCTATGAAGAGAAAACACATAAAATTGTGCAGGTGGACAACTGCCTCTTGGAAAATCCGAATGCCGACAGAATTATTTTAACTATCCGCAAGCTTTTGAAGTCATTTAAAATAAAGCCTTATAACGAGGACACCGGTTTTGGATTATTCCGGCATGTACTTATCCGATGCGGCAGAAATACGGGAGAAATTCTGGTTATTCTGGTATTGGCATCCCCCATCTTGCCTTCCAAAAACAACTTTGTAAAGGCTCTCTTAAAGGAACACCCTGAGATTACAACGGTTGTCCTGAATGTAAATAACAGAGGAACCAGCATGGTACTGGGGGAAAAGGACTATGTGCTTTACGGAAAAGGTTACATTGAAGATACGCTTTGTGGCAAAACATTCCGCATTTCACCGCAATCCTTTTACCAGGTGAATCCGGAGCAGACAGAGGTGCTTTACAATAAAGCTATGGAATATGCGGGGCTTACCGGAAAAGAAGTGGTTTTTGATGCGTACTGCGGAACCGGCACCATCGGACTGATTGCATCAGAACATGCCAAGCAGGTCATTGGAGTAGAGTTAAACAAGGCGGCAGTGGCGGATGCCAGACTGAATGCGAAGAGAAATGCCGTGAAGAACATCACGTTCTATGAAAAAGATGCCGGGCAGTTTATGGTGCAGATGGCAGAGGAACGCACAACGGTGGATGTGGTTTTCATGGACCCGCCGCGGAGCGGCAGTGATGAAGCATTCTTAAGCTCTCTGGTAAGGCTTGCACCGAAGCGGGTGGTTTATGTTTCCTGCAACCCGGAAACGCTGGCAAGGGATCTGGAATACTTAAAGAAACATGGCTATAGTATGAAGAAGGGTGTTGCGGTCGACATGTTCCCCTGGACGGGGCATGTGGAGACGGTAGTTTTGATGTCAAGGAAATAAAATCAAGTGCCAGAAAGCGGCGTATTTCCGGGCTTTTTCGGAGGTGTGGATTTGAAGCCAGACTTTTGAAAAAGTCCGGTTTTCTTATATGGAAATATATCTACTGCAAAATGTGTGTCAGGTTGTAACCTCGGATTAGATGTCACGATTTGAGACAGTGGATTAGATGTCAGGCATTTTGGGATGATTTTTGGAAAATGAAAACGGATGACAACTAATACGGTAACTCGACCATTTTGGGTGTTTGCAGGCAGTGGATTAGATGTTAAGAGAGGTTATACAAATAGGAATTTCAGGAGGTGTTTTTATGCCACAAATGAATAAGGGAGGAAAATTTATTTTCGGGAAATCACTCATTCGGACGGATGGAACATTGCGGATTCCACCGCAGGCAATGGAAGAATATCACATTGCAGATGAAGGAAAAGTATATCTTTTTACCGGAAGTAAGATTACCGGTGGCTTCTGCGTCACCCGGAAAGGCCTTTTGCATCCGTCAAAACTTGGTCACATTTTGGACGATACTCCACCGTTGCTTGACTACTCAGCAGGTTCTGGCGAATTTATCAAATACAAGGGGCGTTCCTACTGCTGGGTAGAGATTTCACAGGAGGGGCAAATTCTTCTTACGAAGAAAATGATGGATTTTTTGAAGGTGAGACCCGGAATGGAGCTGCTCTCTATCCGCAGTAGCGACATCGCGTTTACGATGGGAGCTAAAGGACCGCTATTGGAAAAAGCAGAAAACTATGATGGTGAAATTCCGCTTTTTTAAGTGTAACAATTTCCAGTTTCTCAGTTTCAAAAAACTAGAATTTGTGGAGGATAACTATTGTGGATAAAGCAGTTATTTATATACATGGAAAAGGTGGTTAGTAAGGCTTGCTATGCAAAAGGAAGGTATGGTAGGAGTGAATTGATTATGGATGAGATGGTGAAGGTGGTGAAAAGAGTTATTGATTAGTTGCAGATAAGAATACTGTGGTGCTGGATAATGCAACTGTTCTATTCGTGTTGTTGCAAGTAGCTTCATTAAGTTGCAGATATTAAGTAAATGAAATGACGAGTTGCGCCTTTTGAATATTTGTTGCAAAACAGTATCTTTTTGTTGTAAAAAATGCAACAGCATTTATAATAAGATTATACCCTTCCACAGAGAAGAGTCTTATAAAAAGGAGAAGGATGAAATGGAAGATGTTATTAAGAAAAGATTTTTAGGGGCGAGATTAAAAGAATTACGTGAAAAGAATGAAGTTTATACCATGGATGAAATGGCTAAGCGAATTAATGATTATGATGGCATTCAAACTGGAGGAATAAATAAATCATCTATTTCAAGGGCAGAAAGCGGGAATGTCGGAGAAAAAACAATATTTGCAATGGCTCAGAAATATTGTGATGTTTTTGGAATGACAAAAAAGCAAATGGAACAGTTTTTTAGAGTAAAGAGGATTGCTGTTCCAGATACATCTGCTTTGCTTAAAAATACACAGTTAATAGATCAGCTTGATAGGGAATATAGCAAGGTGGTTATTCCTAAAGTAGTAATAGATGAGCTTGATCGAATAAAGAACAATTTTGGTAATACATATACTGTTGGCAATTCAAGACGAGCACGCGAGATACTTAAGGGTATTAGCTATGGTGACAGAACAATTAGTATGGACTATACAGGTGATAATCCAGATGAAATTGATGACTGCAAAATTATCTACATTGCGCAGGAAGCTAGTGATAAATATCAGTGTGGAGTAGATATTATCACAGAAGATACGGATTATTCTGCATATCTAAAGGGACATGAGGCAGTTGTTGCGTTGCAACTTAGAGAATATGTTGCTACAAAGCAGGAACTTGTAAACATGGAGCGCTTTAGGAGAATAAGAGATTATTATGCAGATTCGTATGACGATGCTGAAATCCCAAGTGTGGATGAGATTAACGCATATGATGATGATGGATATACTCTTTTGATTTCATGTGTAAGAAATTATAAGATTCCAATTAATCAGAGAAAAGCTAAGATAAAGTGGCTTTTGGCGAATGGTGCCGATGTTAATAGACGTGATTGTGAAAGACGATATTTTCCAGCGCTGTCACATGCGATTCAGATGAAAAATGGCTATGAGATGTTTGCCTTTCTTTTAGATGAGTGTGACGCGGATCCAAATGCTGGAAGTAGGAATCCACATGGAGTAGGGAATGTAAGGCAGAAAAATGAAGGTAATATGCCATTAATGATAGCTGCTTGGCATGGAAAAAAAGAGTTTGTAAAAAAACTTTGTGAACATGAGAAAATCAGTATCAATCAGCAGGATGAGAATGGTTTTACAGCATTGATTAAAGCTTGTGCTAATGGATATTCAGAATGTAGAGATATTTTACTTGCGGCAGGTGCTGACACAAGAATAATTGATATTAATGGAAAGAATTACGAGGAGCACTATGATGACTTCTTGGATTATGGTCCATTAGCAACCCGAAATCAGAGTGGAAAGAAAAAAACGGGAAAGAAGTGGAATAAAAGATGATAACTAGGGCTTGTATATCGATAAACAATCGATGCAATCTCAATTGTGCTTATTGCCATTTTCATGAGAAGAAGGATTACATTCAGGAAGATAATATGGATGTAATTACTATCCTTGATAATATTACTTCGCATATTGAAGACTACGATATTGATTTGTTCAAGTTGGGATTTGTTGGTAACGGAGAACCATTGTTAGATTATGAAAAACTTAAACAGTGTATTGTTCATATAGGAGATTATTTGAAATCTGGAAGAATTGCTGCATACACCATTACAAATGGTCTTTTAGTTGATCGTGAGAAGTTAGAATTCTTCAAAGAATATAATGTTAATGTAGGTTTTTCAATAGATGGAATACCAGCTATTCATGATAAGTATAGATGTGGAACTCATGGCCGCGTGATGGCCAATATAGCTTTATACAAAGAAGTGAATGGGAAGTATCCTTCTATGAATTGTACTGTTGGAAAAGAGATAATAGATAATCCAGATGAGACCATTATTTTCTTTGAACAATTTGGTAATAGGATTACTTTTTCTAGGATGATTGGAAAACAGGGAATATCACTGCTGGAATACAATACGTTCTTAAATAAGGCTATGGAACGATTGAATGTTAGAACTGGTGGCTACGACTGTACCATGTATGGAGGTATGTGTGGTGCAGGGATGGATAATATTTTTTACGCAAATGGAAAGATATTTATATGTGGTAATTGTATTGATTTACCTTTTTCAATGCCTTATGAAACACCTTTAAATGAGGTTTGTTTTGATGTTAACTATTTTGATAGAAACTGTTGTTTCAAGGAGGTGTTTACTGGTTGAAAATAGCATTATATGGAATGCCTTGTGCGGGCAAGAGTACATTGATGGATAAAATAACTGATGCAAAGGTTATTAATGGCAGCCAGGAGTTGAGACGTATTTGTGGTGGTTCCTTTTCGGAGCTATCAGAAGAAGAGAAACATCAAGTTAGAATTAAATACACAGAATATATTAATGGATTGAATGATGAAGTAATTGTTTCAGATGGACACTATTCCTTTATGGAGAATGTTGCATTTACTAAGGCTGACGGAGATTTGTACGATATCTTTATTTATCTGTATTGTTCTCCGGAAACTCTTAAGAAAAGATATGCTTTGTCAGAGAAAAATGCTAAGTTTGCTGGCGAGTCCATTGAGTCGATAAGACAATGGCAGGAGTTTGAAATAGGTAATCTTAGAGAGGAATGCCATAAGCGAAATAAGGACTTCTACGTTGTAAGTGATAATGAAGAAGAACAGAATAAGGTTTTTGATTTCTTATCTTTACTTCGAGAAGGCTTCAGCTCCTATGATTTAGCGACAGATATTTGTAATCAAATAATGGAGCAGTTCAACAAACAGGACGTCCTCTATGTAGTTGATGGAGATAAAACTATTATTACGCAAGATTCATATAGGTTCTGCTGTCATAGTAAGACAAAGATATTCGATGGAGATTTTTATACTGGCTATCAATCATTTCTTTTTGAGAAGGAATTACAAGCCGCGTCTATTGACAAATCTAAAATTCCAGAGATAACAATTAATAATGAAGTATATGACGTAGTTGCAGCAAACAATTATGTTGTGCTTTCATCTGGAATAAAAGATTTGTGGGGCAATATTGCTAACGCCAATAATCTTGGAGCTATATATGCCAGTCCATACATAAGCGCTGATGTTAAGTATTATGTTGTAAAGCAATTACGGGAACATGGGTATACAGTTTTTGCCTATGGAGATAGCAAGATTGATTTATATATGCTACGCGAGGCTGATAAGGGATTTTTGTATATTGGTAAGCGAATAAGTAGATCACTGAAGAATGAGAGCTTATCCGGGTTGGTGCCGATTTATGATCATTCTTTGGTAGTATTAGCTGATGAGGACGAAGAAATACAAGCTGATATTGCCATTTGCAAATCGAATTCGGGAATAAGTGGAAGAAGGCTGGCGGCAGCACATATGCGGTTGGGAGAAAAAATAGGAAGGCGTATTACTAATGTATTCCCAGAGAAAAACACGTCAATCTTAGTATTAGAACGAGGTGGCAGGTTTTTTGGTGATGGAGTATATATGGGGGCAGGCGGCATATTTTATTCGATGAACCCGAAGAAAGATGATACTCCTGTGATTAATACAGAGAGAGTAGTTATTGTTGATAGCGTGATTAATACCGGAAAATCAATAATGAGAATTGTTGATGAGATAAAAAAGCATAATCCAGGTATTGACGTTATCATCGCTGCAAATGTTATTCAGAATGAAGCAGTTGAGCTATTTAAGGATTATCTCGTGTTTGCAACAAGGCTTTCAAAGAATTCATTTGTTGGAGTTAACCAATCAAAACAAACTGGCAAAACAGGACCAGATACTGCAGATAGACTTTTTAACTTAATAGAAAAACGATATTGAGATGATTTTGCTGCAATAAGATTATGAAAAGTTGCAATTAAATATGGAAATATTGATAGAAATAGGCTGTTTTAGGGCAGGAATAAGCTTTGAACAGTCTATTTTTATGCCTTTTTGTTGCAAAAAGCTTTGAAAAGTTGCAAATCCGGATGCTTTATCATCGGTTGTTGCAGATAGGTATCGATTGTTGCATATATTGTTGCAAACGTGACGCTAGTTGCAACATAGCCACATATCATTGCTAGAACTGGCGGAATTATTGCAAAAAATGCAACGGGTGCTATGATGTACTTACAAAGCAACGGAACAGTAATTCAGTAGCAAATAAACAAAGTAAAACACAAGGAGGAATTCATTATGAGAACAGAAAGAGTAAACGAGTTAAAGGCAAGTATGAAGTCATTTGGAAAGGAAAAATATCAGAAGGCAGAACTTCTTGATGAGATGTTTGCACTTCAGCAGGAAATTGTAAGCCTTACATTTAATCAAGATTATGCAGCACTTGCAGAGTTAAGAATCTGGGATGTAGAAAAGCATCTGGAACAGATGAACGAGGAGCTCGGTAATGTAGCTGATGAAGAACTTCAGAGATTTATCGAAGGCAGCAAGGTTCTTTGTAATTTAATTAAGGCTGAGATATCTGGTAACAGGGGCGAGGCTAAGGCATTCAGAACATTAGAGTACATTAAGTCAAGAAATTATGTACTTAAGAATGTGGAACTTAGCGACGGAGATTTCAGAACAGAGTTGGATGCAGTTGTTATTACTACTTCAGCTATCACAATCGTTGAAGTGAAGAATACTGCAAAAGATATTTTTATCGATGAGGCAGGTAACTACTTTAGAACAGGAGAATTCTTAAGACTTGATTGCAATATTGGCGAGAAGATGCAGATTAAGGAAGAACTTCTTAGAAGAGCATTGACATCAGCAGGATACGGAGATGTAGAAATCAACAGCGTTGTTGTTTTCACTAATAATCATATTGAAGTTCAGAACAAGTTTGAAGGATTAAGAACCTGCTTCTCAAGTCAGCTTTCATATAAGGTTGAAGGAAACAGATCAAGAGTCATTTTCAGCGACGAAGATATGGATGCTATCAAGGTTTGTATCGAGGAAGCTGAGAACAAGGAAGCTTATCCTTTTGAGTTTGATGTTGAACAGTACAAAACGGATTACGCAACACTAATGGCAAAGCTTGAAGAAGCATCAGTAAAGTCAATTGAAGTTGAAGAGGTTGTTGAGGAACCTGTAAAAACAACAACTGCTAAGAAGGTTGGCTTTGGAGATGTTGTTAGAAATTTCTTTACTTCAAAATATGCTAGATATGCCGGCGGTGCGGCAGCAGCTTTCGCAGTGTCATTTATCACAGCAGCAGTTGCTACAACAACTATTCATAAAGGATTCTAATTATGGGAGATGCAATGAAAGGTATGATCTTGGTTCTTATGATTCTGTACATCTTATCTCCAATAGATGCTTGTCCGGGACCTATTGATGATGTGATTGTGTTACTTATTGGCATGGCTGCAAGAAAAGGTGTAGCTGAAATCGAAGATTAAAGGAGGTAGTCATTATGGATTGCGTATGTTGTGGAAGATCATTAGCTGGGGGAGTTCTTACACTTCCTTGGGAAGATGGTGATAACGAGTATGCTTATGTAACTTGTCCTCACTGCGGTGAAGAAAACATTCAGGATGGATATGGCGAAGACGATGATTAAGGAGGTAGCAACCATGACAATTGGTATTTTGAAAAAGGGTGACAATGTGTTGAATGTTACAGCAGAGTTTATTGCAGTTCAGAGAAAGAATGGAGAGGTCGATATTGTACCTCTCCTGAAGGATGAAACTGGACTTAGGATTGATGTTGAAAACATTGCAACTATCGGTTATGGTAACAATACGGTTCAGGTAACAAAGGACGATGTTGTTGTGACTACATTTTAAGGAGGGGTTCTTATGGCAGGGAAAAAAGATAGATCAGTTGTAGCGGTTATTTCAGGACTTACATCAAATCAGGCAGCGCAGATTTCTAAGGATATTATGAAGTCTAAGCAAAAGTATGCACCAAGTGGCAGAGGGACTATTGCGGCAGGTTTTACATCAAGTGTTGGTTCTCTTCTGCAGAAGGGAAATAAAAGGATTGGAGGTTGATTTATATGGGAAAGAGATCGTCAGCTCACACAAAAGCGCAACGTGCAGGCAGAGAACGCGATGGAAATAGATGCCAGATTTGTGGCTCTAACGACCATGTTGAAGGACATCATATATTGGATCATCAGTTTGGCGGCGCAGCAGATAAGGATAATATAATAGCACTTTGTCACAAGCACCATAATGAGGTTCACAAAGGACTTATAGGATTATTAAAAATATAATTTTGGAGGTTATAAGCTATGACAAACGAAGAAAGAAACTTACTTAAGAAAATGGCATCAGGAGCACTTGATGGCTTCGTTGGAGATGAACTTACAACATCCAGCGGTTCTACGGTTTGGAAGGTGATTAAGAATGGAATTCCTGCTATGTTTAAGCAGGGGCCAGGTAGAAGGTTTTTTAATGGCAAGGAAAATGAGCATATCGATGGAGTTCATCACACTTTACAGGAATGGGCTGCCGACGATCAAAAGTTGGAATTCATGAGAAAATTCGGCTGGTTAATGAAAGATGAGGCGGTAAAGGCGTATAGTGCTAAGTTTAAGCCAGGCAAGTAATTGAGAGGAGGATATGCTATGAGTCATAAAAGAAGTACAATAGTTCATGAGTTTTATTGCACGCAGTGTGGTGAACATGGAATTCCGGTACATAGAAAATATGGCCAATTCAGAGAAGTTGGTCATTTGAAAAAATTGTATTGCTTAACCTGTGGCAAGGAAACTAATCATGCTGAATGTATTAGTGCATCAAAGTATGATTCAAGCACGTTCTTTGAAGAATTCAATGATGGTAACTTTGATAGTGAAGGAAATAGAATTCTTTCATTATCAGAATGGAGGCAACAACATTCGTTGGAGAATTTTTTGGCTGAGGTACAGGAGGAAGATTTATCTGAATGGTATGAACTATTTAATATCGTTGTAGAGAGCGTTTAATATTGATGTCGGTAGGAGAGTTTGGGAGACTTTTCTGCCGGCATTTTGATTTCAAATTAAGTGAATAATCAGTATTAAATTACAGGTGTTTGTGATAGTATATATTCTGAGGGAAGTTGCGCAATATGGCTTCTAAAAATGATGTAAGTCCAACAGATAAGTGGGGGACAAAGACTGAATATGCGCGGCTTAGAAAATTCCTTTTAAAGGATGGCTATATAAGAATAGGTCCAGAAGTATTTATGCGTGTAGTACAGAATAGAAAGGCTTCAGAGAAGCATTACCGGAGAATTGATGAAGTCAAACCTAAAACAGGTGTTGTAAGATTATTAAGGCTTACAGAGAAGCAATATAATAATATTTATATGGTTACAGGAGAACCTGATTATCAAGAAAAAACAGTTGGTGTAAACTGCCATATAATGATATAATGGGTTTTGAAAAAACCAATTGTATTATTAAGGCCTATATATAGTATGATTGGCTGTATGAAATACAAGATGTAATACCTGAATGACCCACCCAAAATGGTGCATCGTTCAATAGTAGGAATATTCCTGTTTAAACAATCTTTACACCAGTAATTTTCCATATTTATTTTCTCCTTTTTAAATAATTGTATTTGGTTTTCTCAACATTCGTATTATGAATATTTCCAAATTGTTTTTCCCGAATGAAAATGCTACAATTACCTCACAAGATAAAAGGAGGAATTGACATGAACAAACAAGATATAAATACTTTCATTGAAACTATGGAATCAATCGGAGATTTATGGACACCAGAACAAGTCGAAGATGTTTTTGGTTCCATGTCTCTCGAAGATGCACTAAATCAACGCCAATCTCAAATTGGTCAATTTGCAAATATCATTAATACTGTGCTAAATAAATAAAAAAAATAAAAGCGGGTTCTGTTTTTATCCAGTTCTCGCTTTTACCTTTTTGTACTACTTAAAGTGAATTGTTACTTCAATGCGTTCACAAGAAGCATTTCAAAGAATGCCCGGTCTTTCAACATCAAGATTAACTTTTTCTTTGTTTCATCATCAACAAGCATCTCCTAAATGACCCACCCAAAATGGTGCATCGTTCAATAATAGAAAGCGAAGTGTTATATCCATTGGGCAGTAAATTTACGATTATCAATAAAGCAGAACAGGACGGCAAATATTATGTCCTGTTGGAGAAAAAATGATATGGCATTGACAGCAAGAGAGTGGTTATTATTACCACAAGAAGAGGCGGAATTGAGAAAATCGGAGCTTTCGGCAGAAGAGTGTGCTAAACTGCGGTTGGAGTTGGATATGATACACTTTACAGAAGACGAAAAACGCAAGATGTCCGCAGAGCAGAAGTACCAATTTATACACCCTAAAGAAAGAACGGCTCAAGAAAAAGCTGACTTTAATAAAAAAGCTGCTGAAATATTCAGAATGATGCAGAAAGAGTAGTTGCGACATCGCATAAACCTGAATAACCCACCCAAAATGGTGCATCGTTCAACTAAGGAGGCAGAGTATGAAAAAAACAAAAATAGCGGGGATATGCTTGATTGTTTTGATACTTGCAGCATTTGTATCGGTTCCTGTTTACAATAATTACTGTGCATATAATGTAGAGAAAATGTTGTGTGAAACACCTTTGCCAGAACAGACAGAATTGATAGAAGCTATATCACAGACAGGAAAGCTGACGGGAAACGGAAATGGGATGCAATATTTCGGGGCAATTCTAATCAAGAGTGAATTGTCTTTGGAAGAATTGGAAACTTATTATTCAGATTACAGAAGCAACGAGAGGGAATATTTGGTGGAAATTCAAGAAGGGCAGTCCATTAAGGTGATTGAACATAAGGCACTACAATTTTCGGAAGAAATAGAGGACAGCGGTTATTATATTGTATATTCATGGGGAAGTGGAAATTCTCTATTGAAAGAACTGGATATACGTGGACATTAAAATGGATTGGAGATGATACTATTTATCCTGAATGACCCACCCAAAGAGACCGTTTCAAGTTTTGTGTAAACGTTAAAAACTGATATAAGATTTGTGAATAGTTACAAATGGGCAGAGCCGATTTTCCGGATTCTGCCCATATCTGCATTATACAGTAGTTTTTAGGCATGTCAATAAAAACTGCCTAAAATTGACTGCTTTACAGGTTCTGTCCTGCCTGTGTCCGGTCCATTTTTTCGTGATATCCATGGTTGCCAGATACAGCATTTTCAAAAGGCTGTCATCCGACGGAAATACCGTCTTGCTTTTGGTCACTTTCCGGAGCTG
>JABLTK010076107.1_pt1 | contig 33275 bp, 47 predicted proteins | sample 7160131 | NCBI WGS metagenome assembly JABLTK01 (sample SAMN14651221, study PRJNA627086) | human gut metagenome | isolation source: feces | host: Homo sapiens
AGGCACAGATTGCTAATGACATTATTGCTCATGCACGAGAGTTGGCTGTTGATCCTGTGGGTAATTACGTGGTACAACATGTCCTCTGTGTCCCTGATACATATGAGATGATGGAGTGGTTAAGTTATAGTGATGCAAAGGAAGTGAAGATGAAATCAGAATCATTCATTCGTGGTGTGCTATCAAGGCTTCAGGGACATTATGTTGAGTTAAGTAAGCAGAAGTATAGCAGTAATGTGGTGGAGAAGTCGATTGCAAATTCCGTGTTATTGAAGGATAATACTATCTTTGATGAATTGCTGGCAATTCCTGCAATTCTACAGTTGTTAGAGAATCATTTTGGTACATATGTGTTACAGAAGACTTTACAGTCATTGGATGGAGAAGAATTGAAGAAGGTGGATACAGAAGTGCGCAACTGTAAAGCAATGAATGGCAGTCATGGTTCCAGTCTGTTGAACAAGTGGAAACAAATCTTGAATAAAGTGCAACAATGATCATTTATGTATTTATGTGTGAATTGTTTGTTGAACTATGATATAACAAACATATGAACCTCTATATTAACTAAAACTTTGATGGAGAGTACATACCAAAAGCAAAGATTCCTGCTGTGGTAAGGCCACAGACAAGTAACGTTACCACCCATCCAACAAAAACCTGGAACACTAACTTCCAGTTCACAGATCCTTTTCCTTCCATCATACCTACTCCAACCGTTGATCCCACTTGACAGTGTGTTGTCGACAACGGTAGACCAAGTTGGGAACCTGTGACAATCACAAAAGCACTTCCGATTTCAATAGCGAAACCACGAGATGGAGTCACAGTTACCATGTTCACACCAATAGCAGCCATCACCTTGTAGCCCAAACAAGCCAAACCCACCACAATACCAACACCACCCACCACCAACACCCATGTATCCACTCCTGCATTCTCAGTGATACCATTGTTATTATAGATAGCGATGATCGATGCCAAAGGTCCAATCGAGTTGGCAACATCATTCGCTCCATGAGCAAAGGAATTCAATGTTGCAGTCAACACTTGCAAATAGGAGAAGATTCGTTCAGTGTGTGGATCAAACTTCTCAGCACGCTGATGGATCTGATACACCTTACTCTTCTCATCAGATAGTTCAGCGTGGATATTCTGATGAGTGATTGTGTTGACTTCCTTCTTGGGCTGTTCAACAGTTGATGTCTCCACAGGCACAGCCTTCTGTTGATCTGGTCCTTCTGTCTGAGTCATATCTTTCATTTCTACATCCTTGGGAGTATCAATTGGAATGGAAATAGTGGTTCCAGCTGTCTCTGATTCCAACTTCATCTCCTTTTCAATCCTTTTCTTCAGATATGGGACTGCTGTGTATGTTAGAATCAGTGCAAGAGCCACACCAATAGCGATTGCTATCAGGATATTTAAGTACCAGGGAAGACCCAGATCCAATTGAGGAATACCCTTGTTCATCATGAAATAGGCCAGAACGAATAGAGTGAAACCGATAATGATTGGATAAAAGCGGAATGCATTCTTAAAACTGTCGTTTGAACGAAGAATGTACTTACGAACGATCCAAAAGAGGAACACCGTTAGCAGACCCGAAAGGACAGGAGAAACAAACCAAGAGGCAATGACCTTTGCGATTTCGTTCCACTTGACAGCCTTCGGACCCTTTGCAACAAGGGCCATTCCCACTAGACCACCGATACAACTGTGTGTAGTTGATACTGGAAGACTATAGAGTGTTGCAATGATCAACCAAGCGGCCACTCCAATCAAGACACAGCACATGCCAAACATCAGTGTCTCTGGCTCGTCCTTGAACATCATTGGGTCTGAAATACCTTTCTGGATGGTTTCAGTAACATTACTACCCATCAGAAAGGATCCTAGAAACTCGAAAATGCCTGCAATCACCATTGCATTCTTCATTGTGATAGCCTTAGCTCCAACCGAAGTACCAAATGCATTTGCCACATCGTTAGCACCTATACTATAAGATATCCAATCATAGTCACTACCTATTCCAAAGGCACAGAAGAAGGCCACAACGGTTGAAAAGATGGGAACCCATTGATATTGACTCAGATCAGCAGTCGACATAATATTGATGGAGCTCGTGTCCATCATGAACGGCGCATTCTGATTGGTCAATCCAAGTTTGCGAATCTTCCTCCTTTCGCCGAGGAATTTATACTGCTTTTAAATACCTGCGATTATGTGATTCGATCAATCATCGTGGATTCTATTATTCTTGAATAGGAAGGTATTCTGCTGTGCCTAATGTATTACGAAATAGATAGTAATCGTATTAGAAAACTGAGGGGATGATAGAATGATGAACTATGATAAATCACAACACGATATTGGTTATTGAAATGGAATTTAGTATTAATAATCTACTAATTGCCGCAAGTAACATGACTGTTGTTGTCATTCTTTGTGTTTCCACAGTTCATACACTAAATCCAAGGGAAAAAGGTCTTTAAGAGATTGGTCCATTGTTACACATAATCTGTTGTATTGACCACAACTATGTCCATACTTGGCAAGGCACTTTCCAACATGATGCTTAATTTTGCTGGTGTGGAAGAAGGGTCAGATACTGATGGTTCATTGGATGTTCCCAAACCAGCAGCAAACAGGGGAGAGAATCTATTCAACTTGTTTGATGATAAATACCAGAGAGAAGGTCATTCTCGTCGCTTAAACCGCGACGAGCCAATTTTTGAAGGTAGAAATATATTATTTCAATTTATTAGATTAGATTCAGATGTTCTTCATACAGAAGATGACGAAGTTGTAGTTGATGGTGGTAATCAGAAGTCCAATGAGGAAATGGAATTGTGGAAAAAGGAAGTAGAAGAACTAAGGATATCTAATAAGAAATTGAGTGAAGAATTGGAAGCAATGGGAAAGGAAAATGAGTCTCTCAAACAACAATTGTCTGTATCAGAGCAGACAATCAGCAATTATTCTCAGCAAATTACTCGTCTAAATAAAGAAGTCTCCTTGGGAATGGAGGAAAAGGAGCAGTTAGAAGCGGATCTACAGTATTTCCGACAAGTATATGAATCTACATCTGAGAAAGAATCGTCTTCTGTTGTGACGGAGAATCTTCGTCAGAAGATCGAAGATGTTCTTGTTTTGATAATGAATGATAACTAGATGTCGAAAGAAGCCTTCCAGCTTCAAATGGAATTACAACGTGTTCAACAAGAGTCAGAACATAAGAGTGTGCTATTGGCAGAGAGTACTCAACGTAATTAAGTGAATTGATGTGAAACTTGTAGAAGTAATTACCCTTCAGGCTGATCTAGATCGTCTTCATGATGCATCTCAGAGATCTGAAGAAGCTTTAGATGTTGAATCTGCTTCAGCTGAACTGAATCGAATTCATGAGAAACAGAAGGAAGCTGAGGAGCTGTTGAGTGAGCTGGAAACGAGTATATCCTTAGTACAAAGAGAGAAAGGAGATCTGGAGAGATATGCCAGTGAGCTGAAGGCTCAGTGTTCGGATCTGGAGACTCAGCATTCGAGTATGGAACAGGCAATGAGTAAACTGACATCACAACATTCTGACCTTGAGACTTCGATTGCTGAACTAACATCTCAATACTCAGAACTTGAAACCTCCATCACTGAATTGACATCCCAGCGTTCAGAACTCGAAACTTCCATGAATGAACTAATGTCGAAACGTTCCGATTTGGAGGGTTCTATCACTGGATTGAGCTCAAAGCGATCAGATCTGGAGATTTCCATTACTGAACTACTATCCAAGCGCTCAGACCTCGAGACATCAATGAATGAATTGAGATCACAGCATTCGGAACTTAAAACCTCCATAACTGAGCTAACGTCGCGGCGATCAGAACTTGAGACATCCCTGAATGAATTGAGATCGCAGGGATCAGATCTCGAAAGTTCGATCACTGGACTGAAATCCCAGCGTTCGGATCTGGAGACTTCTATCAATGAATTGACATCCCAACGTTTAGACCTGGAGAAGATGGTGGCTGATCTGAAGTCTCAACCATCTGTAGTGACAGACTCGCTGACCGACTTGAAGTCACAACCATCTGTCAGCTCGACTCCTACATCAGATCATTTCCATATCCAAATGGAGCTCCTACATCAGAACAACCGTACTCTCACAGCAATTGTGGAGGAGGAGTCTCAGAGTGCTACAGCCCTGAATACACTTCTGAATGAGAAGAATAAGATGGTCTACAAGCTTCAGAGTGAGTTGGATGAACTTAAATCCAAAATCTCTGTTGAGTCTCGAGAGACAGAGTCTCAAACAAAGGAAGAAGTGATAGAGTTGGAGAAGCGAAAGGAAGTATTACAGCGGGAGATCGATACAATTCTTCAGAACGAGGAGACGCGACGAGATCAAGTGAATAAGGAGCTAGAAGAGATGGAACAGCGAATTGAGGCACTGAAGAAAGAGGAATCGGAGATTGTGTCTCTAATTCAAGAATCAAAGGAGGAGGTGAATGAGCGAGAGACAGCTGCTACTCAACATTTCAGTGAACTTGATCAAATGCTGAATGAAAAGGAATCCTCACTATCTGATCTTGTTCAGCTTCTTCAAACACGAGAACAGGAATTGAAAGAGAAGGAAGAAGCAATCCAGACTGTCTCTCAACAGCTCAGCGAGCTTGATCACGAGTTACATGAGAAGGAAGCCAAAGTAGCATTGATCTCGTCGCAACTCCATGAACAAGGAACTGAAGTTCATCCCACAGAGACAACGGATGAGTCTGATCGAGTTCGGGAACTCCAAGAACAGCTAAAGGCTGCAGAACAGCTCCTGCAGGAAGAAGAGGCAGTTGTGGAATGCCTCCAGAACGAGAATAAGACGCTGATGGCAGATCTCCAGCGACATGAGGAAGAATTACGACAGAAGAGATCTACAGAGGCAGGAGACAATGCAACTCTTGCTTCAGAGGAACAGTCAACGCTCCAGAAGGCACTAGAGGAGGCACAAGCCACTATGGCTCATCAACAGACTGTGATTGCATCGTTAGAGCGTAGGTATGGTTGGCGGTATTGAGTGTAGATGATAAGGAACTGCTTCTATCTGTCCAGTCATCACCAACACCTTTTGAAGAGTCGATCACTCAACCTTCTGTTCAACCAAGTGTTTCTTTTTCTCCTAGGAGTTCTCAACACTCTTCCTCTAAGAATCCTGACGAAGAAAGTGTTGAGTTGGTTCAAGAAGCCGATCTCCTCTCTCAAATGGATGAGTTCTCAACAGATCTTACTCTTGCTCAAGCTCACCGTGAGGTCCTCCAGGATCTCGATGAGGCTCGTGAACATAACAATCAATTGGAGCGAGATCTCCTTCAGACGCAAACTGAGGCTGAGGAACTCCGTAATCAAGTGAAGGAATTACAAGTAGAACTGGAGGCTGTTCGTAAGAGCAATCAGGGACTGATGATGCATGTGACAGAGCTAGAACAGACGGAGGTAGAACTGCGTCTGATGATCGGTGACCTCGAGGATCACAAGAAGACGTTAACAGAAGAGTTAGTTAACTGCACTGCAGACGTGAGTGCTGATTACGAAGGTCTACAGAATCGAGTGAAGGAGCTGGAGAAGATTACTGAGACACTTCAGGAGGAATGTGATGAGGCACATCAGAGAGAGACAATAACTCATGAGGCGAAGGAACAATTACAAAGTCAACTTGAAGAAATGAGAAAGACAGTAGAGCAGTCAAGTGAAGTGTCAAAGTCTGAGATTCTGTCTTTGGCAACCACACTGGAGGAGACTCGAGAGAAACTTACAGCAGCCGAATCATCCTTGCAAGTAGCTGAGACGACAATTAGTCAGCAGAATCATGATTTGAGTATGGAATATGTGGATGGATCTATTGTAGCTCTCCTTCAGATGACTTCTCGTCGTGCAGATGATCGAGTTACTCAATTGATAACTGATCTTGAGAATACTCAAACTCAGCTTCAATCAGCTCACATACAAATCGATCAGCTACAAACTCAATTAACTGAAGCTGAGGCAGGAACGCTTATCGAAACACCTTCTGGTCCATTGAACACAAACCATCCTGACTCTATTCACACTTATATTTTTACGCTTTCTGAACGAATTTCACTTCTCGAAAGCAAACTGAATACCACAAAGAAGGAGAAGGAGGATGAGTTGAAGTCCCTACGAGAAGTTCAGAGCGTTGCTGTAAATCAAAGCAAGTTGGTAGCCCAACAGTTGACAAAGACACGTTCTGAACTCACTCAATCGACTTTGTTGTGTGATGAACTTCAGAATCGGCTTCAAGAGAAGGAAAAGGAGATCGGAGAGTTACAGAAACAAGTGGAGAGTAAACAAGCCGATCTTCAGTGGAATCTCCAGAAAAACTTGAAGGAAATCCAGGATGCTCTGAAAGAAGAGAGAGATAGGACAGCTATGCTCCAAGAACGATTAGAGTTGGCGAAGACTTCGATTCAAAAACGTGATCGGGTAATCGAGGCAAGCAAAGCTGCGAATGATAAACTACGACGAAATGAAGAGGTTTACAAAACAGCCATTGCTGAACTAAAGCGATTTGCAAAAGAACGAGAAGAGGAGTTGAATGAGCTATATAAGAGTATGAGAGGGTTAAAGGTCAGTAATCCATCTCAGAATGGTGTATAGTCTTGTTTGTTGATCAAGCGGAAATTAGGTTATTGTTTTCGGAATGTCCCAGTTATGACCCCTCTCATATTCAAACCAAAACAACATCGGTTTGTGTTTCTGTTTATACAAATGTTCTCAAAAATCCTTCGTTCACTTGGTGTAGCATTGACTTCAGAATCTGATGCATTAGTCGAAAGGAAAGACCAAGAAGGAAGAAAAATCACAAACAACTGATAAAGGAGCGGAGTTCAACGCTATTGGGAATGGATCCTCTCATATTGCTATTCCCAATGATCAATCCTCCGAAGTGGCAAAGGCACGAAGGAGACTATCTGTTGATGGTAATCATATTGGTCTCGATGGTCTCGATGAAGTTGATATGGAAGTCGACATTCCTTCTCTTGATACTAATACAAATGATCTCTTTGTTGGCGTATATGCAGGCCAATCTCAAAAAGGGTATGTCCCATTTAATCCCCACAAAGTGAATCAAGATTGGATGCTAATTCGAGAGGACAAAGTTACTGGGACTTTGGTTCTTGGGGTATTTGATGGACATGGAGAACATGGCCAATGTGTATCAGAAGTGGGTTCTAAATGCTAATTTGAATAGTAGTTTGTGTGCAATAGTTTCTACACCTATCTCGTTGAACATTCACTTTTTGTGACAGATTTGAAAACAGCAGCTGTAGAATCCCTGCATCAAGCAGAAAAGGACTGTATTGCAAGTATTGGATTCTATCAAATATCAATTCTAGATCGGTTCATCAAAACTGAGTTTAGTGGAACAACTGCTGTTATTTGTATTATTCGTGCTAATTGTCTCCTTACTCTTAATGTTGGGGATTCCAGAGCTGTTATTGCTTACGAGCGTAATGATCAGTTTCAAGTGGATGATTTGACCCATGACCACAAGCCGGATCTTCCTGAAGAAAAACAGCGAATCGAGCAGGCTGGTGGTCGTGTATTTGCGATAACATATGATGATGGTTACTTAGGGCCTTCTCGTGTATGGTTGCATGATCAGGACATCCCTGGATTAGCAATGTCACGCTCATTAGGAGATACTGTGGCTCATTCTGTTGGTAGGCGTATTTTTGGCGTAACATATATAGGGGTGATTTCAACACCAGATGTGTTTGAACGTACTCTTACGGTCGATGACCGAGTGGTTGTATTAGGAAGTGATGGGTTGTGGGAGTTCCTTCCTTCAATGGAAGCAATTCAATTGATTGAAGACTGCGAACAACCAGAAGTGGGAGTTTAGATGGAATGATGATGATAGGATGCAGTAGAAAGATTGTCTGCTACGGCATGGAAACGATGGTTTGATGAGGAGAAGGTGGTTGATGATACAACCATTATTGTAGTTTTTCTTGGAAAAATGAACGTACAATAGCTGCTAGTATTTGCTTCTCTTGGCAAGAGTTTCTTTGTGATTGTTTGTTTTGAGTACATTCTTTTTTCTCGGTGGGTTAAGTATGAATTCGGGTCAACCAGGTGTTCCTGGACTTTCCTCATCGGCAAAGGAATCTAAAACGTCTTCATACTCAACAATGACAGGCATGACGAATAATGGACAGTCGGGTGTGTATCCCGGTTATCCATATGGTGTTCCTGGTTATCCTTATATGGGATATGGGTTTTGTGTGTAGTTCGGGAACTAACGTTCTAGGTACGTTCAGCCGAGTCCAATGTATGGAAGTGCTTACAGTGGTTATTACAATACATATCCAGCTTATGGGAGTTATTATGGATATGGTCAAACTCCAGTTGACACATCTTCCTATTCAACAGGGTATCCTGCTTCAGGGAGTTCAGCAAGCTATTCTCAGTCTACTACTTCCACTCCTGGAGGTGCCTAGTAGTGTTGTGTATTCTCTTCCATCTAGTTCAAATCCATTTGCTACTTATAATCCTTCTACAACCGTTTCGAAAAAGAAACGTATTTCTAAATGTCGATTTATCTTTCTACGCTCATTGTTAGTTGATCTCGCTGCAGAAAAGCCCACAGTTCCTGTTTCTGCTCCTATTTCTACCATTTCTTCTCTTCCAAGTTCATCTACTCTCCAGTCATCATCTTCGTATTCTACCAGCTTCAAATCAACATCTTCCACTTTCACAGACACCAAGTCAACCATTTCCAATTCAACTGCTTCATCTTCCATATCAACGGCTCCTACCTCAACTAAGGGGAATCTAAACATGAATATTGTGAATGCTGCATATGCTAAGCGTCCTGTGAAACCTGTGAAGTCTACCTATCGGAAACGTCGTTCTCGATCACCTAGTTACAGTTATTCTGACTCCTACAGCTATTCTTACTCAGATCGGTCGTATTCGGACCATTCTCCTTCGCGATCACGTTCTTCATCTCGGACTCGACGGAGAGAACCGACACAGGTTCGAGATGAAAAACCTCCTGTTAATAAAGAAACTGGAGTTACGAAGCGACTGACAAAGGCAGAGAAGCGTAAGTTACATCAACAGAAAAAGGCTCTAAAACTGGAAATCCAGAATGAAGATGCAATGATGGCGGAAGAACGAAAGAAGCGAATGCAACGATTCCAAGGCTTCTCATCGACACCAATTCTACCTCCAGAGCCTGAACCTGCTGTAGGGTCATGTCGATCATGTGATGGATAGAACGATAAGGCGATTGTAGGAACGATGATGACGATGGAAAAGGATTACTTCCGGTTGACTTGCGTATGGGTTGGATTCAGATTTGATATAGATTCCTACACCTGATATGATACGTCCTAAACCAGTTCTAGTGAAATGGTTAGGGATTCTTCATGACAAGATGACACATGGAGAGATCACTTATGAGTATTACTGTAATCAATTGCGAGCTATTCGTCAGGATCTCACAGTCGGTTTTAGAATGTTTTTTTGACGTAGGTTCAACATATTCAAGACGAGTTTACAGTTCATACTTACGAAGAACACGGACGTTTCGCTTTGAAGAATGTGGAATCTTCGTTTTGAGGAGTAATGCTTAGAACGATATGAATGAGTTTAATCGGTGTCAGACGCAGCTTCGAGAGTTATATGGGCAAGGAATTCCTTCAGATTGTGTGATTGAGTTCACCTGCTATCAATTGCTCTATTGTATCTTTGCTCAACAGCATATTGATACCAATACGTTTTTAAAAGTACTTACAAAAGAGCAGTTAGCAAATCGTGATATCCGACTGGTTTTGAAGATTTGTTCGGCAATTCGTTTGGAAGATTATCTCACTTTTTTTGCCTTGTATGAGCAAGAAGAGATTCCTTATGAATGTAAACACTTTATGAAACAGTTCTTCAAACGATTACGTATCACAGCTTTGTTCAGTCTCTTCAATACGTAACCTCATTTTGGGATCTTAATATCTAGGATCAAGCCATCGATTTCATTGAATTTGCTTAAGTCGATGCTTCATTATTCAACGTATGAAGAAGCCATTTTGGGATTGCGGGAATTCGGATTGGAGTTTAATGTGAAGCAGAGTCCTGGAACATTATCAGATGCCGATTGCCAATCGATCACAATTCAATCTGTAGATGGTTTGAAGAGCATGAAGACTCATCAGCAGTTGGAGAAAGGAACGAAGCTGCTTTAGTTTTGCTATCTTTAGATGACTTGTTGGATCCAATAAACACAATTATCGATTCCATAACCAACATCGAGATGGTTGATCTCCATATGCATATGGAGCAGCTGCATCGATGATAAATATACCTTTACATGCATGCGTGAGAGAAGGAATCAACGAATCGCGAATCTTTGATAGTTGATCAATGGGCCAGCAATCACGCAATGCAATGGATTTATAGGGAGACTGTTGAATTCGTTCTCGATCCTGATCTTTCGTTTCATGAATTCTGTCAATGATCTCTTTGCGTAGGGCACTCAACCGCTGTGTATATGGTAGGGATTTGAGAGACATACCGTTAATATAAATCACATCTGTCAACAACAGACGAATTATGGATGGAGACAATTTGGTCTCCGTAACGAGGACACCTTCACAAACTGTATTCGAATGTACTTTTTTCGCTTTGTTGATAAATGTATTTGGCATCTCTCCTTCAAAGGTGTTTCCTTCTGATGATGAGCCAATCTGTATTATGAAATGAATTCAAGTTCTACAAGAACACCCTTTCCATTCACAATGAATAAAAACACTCGTTTTCCTTCTGGATACCAAGTACATTTCAAATCACCTTCTTTCGGTAGTTCCTGGATTTCTTCTTGAATCTATCATGTACCCCATGAATCAGATATACCTGCATTGGTAAACAAACGGAGTGATGTGTGAGAGAGTGGAAATCAGATAACCATTTCTGTTTCGGATCTGGGACTAAACATGATAATGCTTTTCGTATGTTTTCATCTTTGATATCTATATTCTAACACAGAGTACTCAATAATTACACGAATCCAGATGGAGCGAAGACACAACCATTGGCAGTGAAAGCTTCTTGCTTCTTCCAACATATCTACATGAAATAAGAATAACAATATTACTGGGTGATGATATAAAAGGGAATACTGGAAACTGTGAAGTCCATAAAGCCAATCAATAGATTTGGATTTTCTTGATGGAATGAATAGATAGTCTATGGAGAGTGACATTAAAAGATTGCTTACCTTCAGTAGAGCCACCAATTCTTCTTCTGAAGGGAGTGTATCCTTGAAGGTTGTTTGCTCATAAATGATACCCCAATCATCAAAATCACTATGGATTATCCTCCTTTATATATTTATACTCTATGTTGTAATAGTAAATGGATGGATCAGCTAATCCAATAATCAATCCAATATCTTTCTCTCGTTGTTGCCATTTTTGACATAACATATCCAAAGTCCAATCTTTCTTTTCTCCAAGAGTTGTAGTGTATCTACAGATTGAGTTTCAGATAGAGGACTTACATGGAATTTAAAACTTGTTTGCATACAAAAAATGGCGTATCTTGAATAAGGTCGGTACAAACAAGTGAGTTCAGCCAGGCATCTTTGTCCACATCTTTCCAGCTGAACACTTTTCTAAATTCTTAAAACATAGATCTAGCATACTTTCCTTTGAAACGCTTGATCATCTCTTCTCTCTCCTCTTTTTCAAAAGATTCTTCGGATTCAATAACGTCTCGTTTCAAAGACATGAAAAGCAAAGAATTATAAAGAAACAATAACTGAACAACTATTTTAAACTTGATGTCATAAGTCCTCGACTAGGTGAGATCATTGTCGAAGATCGTGAAAAAGACGTTCCACTCATTCCCGAAAATTGCGAATGCGAATAAGAATGCCCACTTCGTTGTGTTCCTGACGACGGTGTAATTCCTGTCAGTCCTTCATAATCCGAATAGATCTCATCCACAACCACAGGATTCACAATATCACCTTCATCACTACTGCTTTCTTCCTTCTTCATTTCCACACTTCCTCGTCGTGATATTCCCTTTTCTGCACACTAATCCTCAGTCCTTATCAACTTCTCATACTGTGTCAAAATCGGCCCAGTTATGTTCATCCCAACGAATATCATCAAAGAGTTGAAAGACGAACTTTCTCCAACCACGGGGGAACAAAGAAAGTGAAAACATATGATGAATGCACAAAAGAGTCACTATTTCTGACATTTCAAAAGTACTCATTACATGGAGATTGGAAAATCCAAGGCTTATTTCGCTTCATATCTTCGATCTGAATTCGTGCCTCGTAGCTATAGACTGTAGAATTCAAAAGTGCTATAAATCATGGAGTGACAACAATAGGACTGATTTTCTGAATGAGATCGATAATGTCTCTGTGATCTGACAAATCTGTTAGTAGAATGTCACTAGGACATTCTTGAGACTTGTCGTAGTGATGAGTATCATCATCAAATGTCACATCAATATGAGTATTCCCGTGGGAATCAACAGAATTGGTACTGTTGGTACGAGTTCGTCGACTACCCAAGGATGATCCGACAGAGCTGTCAGCAGTGGTGGAGGAAGTGAAATGGGAGACAGATTTGATGATACCAGATGAACGAGCAGTGACAGAAGGAGGAAGAGAGAGAGGTAACTCCTTACGCTGATGATTGGATGTACGAGTGAAGTGATTGCATTGAGGAAGTGTCCAGTTATCAGTCGAAATGATATCTGAGAAGAAGGATTCGAATTCTTGGGGCAGACAAATGGAATGATGATTCGTAGCTTCACAGTTCCAACCTAGTTTCTGAAGAGGAAGATGAAGATCAGGATTTGAGGCAAGGAATGAGAGAACCATCAGACAGCTTCCTCTCATGGTGAGGGAGTTATCACTGTGAGCCATACGAGTTAGTGATTCTAGAAAGTCTATTCTCCCATGGTTCTTTAGAAAGAGCAATCCTTTAGGTAAAACAGCGATATGAGCTAAGGACCAAAGAACAGCTCTTCGGTTTTGTAAGGATTCATGGGGATCTTCCATCATTGAGCACATACTCTGAAGTTGAATGATCTCACGCAATATCGTGCGTCCTCCAGGAGTTGGAAATAAAGACCCGAAAATGTGAGGAGGTAGAATGAATGGAGAAGGTCTGAATATGATTAAGGCATGATACAATACTTGTGAGGAATTAGGTCTACAATGAAGTCCACACTTTGCAGACTAAACGTCCTTCCCAGAGTAACATCAGATGCTTTGAAATCTCCTTCAGAAACAACAAACTGCCAGACACAAGGACTATCTTACAATGATTCATCTCAATCTCCCCCATACCATCCTTGCAATACCGAAACACACCGTCACTCCGACCTGTACTCACAACAGTCTCCAATTTTGGGGCTACTTCACAATAACTGACTTCTTCTCCTCCTATGCTTCCTTTCGAAAGCAAATACTTTTTTATTCGATTCTACTAGTGATTCTCCTGATCGACAGCCTACTCCTCGCACATACTCATCACTCAATTCTTCTGTTCGCTTATCACCATCTGATGCAAACTTCACCCAGTCACTTGTCGTATCAACACCTCGTACATCACTGAACGACCCTCGATTCTCCACACAGTCTGTTCCAATATACAGATAAGCGTGAAGAATTGATCCGATAGGAACTTTGATTGGTCTCTCTTCTTGTGCATCCACATCAAACAATAACCCACGGATACTGATCTCATCTCTATTAAACAATCCATTGAAATGGGTTGGGGTTAATAAGGATACTTCTGTGTCCACATCATAAACACTTGACTGACCAGTGTTTAACGTCACTTCAATCTAATCATTATCACCAATCATCTTCATTACCTCAATTCTCCATGGAATATGACACAACCATTCTGTTCTTCTTCGATTTCCTTCTAAATACGTAAAGACAACGTGAGTTGGAGGTTGGATTTTCATTGGCTGCACCAGTAACGTCGAATCAGATTCCAACATGATTGGTTTAGTAAGAGTCTGATCGGGGTTTAGCATCAATCGTACTGCCAGACCATCTTCAACTTCATCAACATAATCATAGATATGATACATCTACCAAATTACCCTCTATTTTTGTCATTACCATAAAAGACTTGAATTCATTTGTCAGATAGTCTCCCAGTTCATCAAAGAGAGCAAAACCATCCCCAGTGCTAATAAGCCGATAGATCAGGAGACGAGCTTCATCCAGTCGAGTCAATACCTCCACACATTCCTTGTTTTCTTTCAAATTTTGAATCAGACATTCCACTTCTCTCACATCCATTGTATTCTCATATAGAATGTCCACAACCACACTTGTTAGACGAGCTGCAATTGAGATCTCACGCACCAACAATGGAATACCCCATTCATGGAATTCATGGCCTGCTTGTGGTTCGCGAAAAACACTCTTTAACCGTGATAAACATGCCAGTTTCATGGAAATACTTCCATTCTTGAGGAAGGAAGCAAATGTTTCTCGAGCTTTGGTTGAAGACGGTCTGAGAATGTCCAACTGAGATACAATAAGACGGAGAACGAATTCATTACAATTAGGATACGTATCATGAGCAGCAATTCCTGATATCACATCCTCCAACATCTGCTTATCAAAAAAGACATCGACACGCTTTGCATAGAAAAGACGAATAAATATGACAAGATAGAAATAGGCCTGATTTTTGACAATTCATAAAAAAGTCCTACATTCGTGTATTTGAGATTATAGAGACAGAAGAGACCCGTACTTCGATTGGCTTTAGCATCTTGAAGTTGAAGAAGGAGTTGGTCGGCACAATACTTCATTAACCGTGTTTTACGGATAACAGGAATCTTTCCTACATCTGCTTGCATGATCAGAATGAACCATAATGCCACACATGTTACGTAGATGGAAGAATGACACTATAATGAATCTATGAAGCCAATCGTACATTGATTGGAAGATTAGCTACTCCAAATGTATGGCGATCTTGATAGCAAGAGAACGTATTGTGAAGTGCGTAACCAAGAGATTCAGCAAAGAGATTTGTGAATGATTGACTCGAAGTAGCAATGACCATACACTCTTGTAGCTGTTGCCAATCCCACTGGTAGATTGGTTTGGTTACGTTTCGCTAGATATGAATTATGAATTTATTGGATACTTGAACATTTCGAATCATATTCAAAAAATAGGCCTTATTTTGGCAAATTTCTTTGTAACTCCTTCCAACAAAAGACTGAAATGGGACACCTTGATCACAAATCCAGTCAAAAAGATTAAGTTCACGAGTAATGGTGGTATTATCACAATAGCAATCCAAAATACAGTGAAAAAGCGTGAAATTAGCAAAAGTATTGGTTAATGAACTTGGAACAAATGTTTCACTCTCAAGGATTGGATAGAGGAATGTGGAAGTAGAACCAATGTCCACAAAACAGTCTCGAGAACGTGCTTTATGTCTCAAATCTTCTTCATTCTCATTATCCTGATTTTGGAACGATAACAAAGCATGCTGAGCGGTTTTGCATGTTGTCACATCTGACATGCGTACAAAAACAGAAGAAATATGAATCAGATTCTGAAGGAGTCTCTTCGCCAGAAATGAAACTTCGGCATTTCCTGTCACCATCAAATTCGAGAGAATTTCTGGCAATTTACTATTGAGAAAAGACCATATCACAAAGCTTAAGTAGGATGTTAAGAGATTTGTTTGAGGTTGGATGAATGTATGAGGATGAGAATCAGTCTGACTAATATCAGAAAGGAAGAGAGAGCACGAGTTCCAGTAAATGTTGTTAGGATGAGAGACGGATTCTTCCTCTAGAAGAGAAGGTGTTGGCATTCCAATCACAGTGAATAGAACAGAAAGCATTTGTTTGGCTAATTCTGGTTCTTCTTCTGAATGAGTCGCCAGAATATTGAAATAACTATTCAGTCCATTCAAATCACCTGAGAAGATAAGGAGACCAGTCCATGTGCGAAGTATTGTCAACAGAACAAGATTGGACATATAACGAGAGACTTGAAGTTCACTCTGTTTGTCAGGAGGAAGTGATTTGGATTCAATAAGAAGAGGATCGAGAACGATCTATACGTTAGCGAGTTCACCCAGAATCACTTGAAGATCCAAAATCGTCTTCTTCTGACGAAAACGGTAATCATTCAGATAGTAGAGACAGGCTAAAACCGAACTTTGTAACAAACTACAGTTACACGTCTCAACACAGCCATTTAACAGAACTTGAACACCATCACAAAATACTACTTTTTCTGGAATGTGAATCATTAGTTGGAGAACAAGTTTAAGACAAGCAGTTCGTAATGGATCCGTAGAGTCATTTGCCACACATAGGATAGAGAGAATAATTGATCGAGGAATCAAATGTGTGAAATTCTAACTCTCAGAATTAGTTCAGTTCGTACCTCAATAAGGAATGACAGAAGGGCTAAGGCTGAATTCCGTTCCTGTGGTAGTTTATCAGATCGTTCCAATGACATGATTATGAAAACATTCAATTTGAAGGAGAACATAAGCTCAGTGATGGTCTCATTTGTACACAGATACTTGATCAAACGCAAAGCTAGAATGAATGATTACTGTGATGATTACCTGCACAACGGATAAATGTGTTATTGACCACAAGCAATTTACGAATGATATCAAAGAGTTCTTCAAGATTCATTTCTTGGACAATTTGACGATTTACTTTCATACTCTGGATGTAAAAGAATTGGGATCCCACATACTGCAACAAGTTCATTGATTATGTCTACAACATGTTCGTATCGTCCTTCTCGAACTTCTTCAACCAGACTCTTTTGTTTCTATGCTCTATAGAATGATTTGATCCTACATCAAGCATGATGGAATCCTTACAGAAACGACCAACACGTCTCAAACGACGTGTTGTGGTTTCATCCTCAGTCACTACTTCCGTTGTCATATCCAACAACTGAGATCCATTCTCACCCTCACTTCCCTCTTCTGTCATTTCTCTCCAATAAATCTTACCCATCCTAATCAACTCAGATTTCTTTCTTGACATGGGATCATGAATCGCTAAACCAGAAATACTGACATGTCTGTTTCGGTGATACAGGCTATGATGGTCCAGTTTCTCTTCTTCTTGTGATTGTGTTGGTTCCATCACACCGTCTAGATTCAATGGAACTGCATTCAACACATCATCATCTTCCGGTATTGGTGTAGCTGACATTGTGTTCGTTACTGAGGGAGAAGTGGTCTCATCAGGTGACTGTAAACCGTTCTTCGACTGTTCCAACTGTGATGATACATAGGTTTTGATTCTGGTGTCTTCTGTGGAAATTTGACTGCTCACTTCAGGAATCTCACTGAATGAAGCAATCTGAGAAGGAAACATGAGAGGAGGATTCGTCTGTCCAGGATGCGTTGTTCGTAAGGGAGAACGTCCTCCAGGAGACTTGTTCATCATCACTGCTAGGTCCTGAGCCAGCTCCATGGGTGAGGAAGGAGATGTTTTGTCATAGGGAGAAGAATGTCGTGAAGTGGACGGTTGCTCGTCTTCATCTGGTCGTGGTGATAACACTTTCTCAAGAATCGATTGAGGATTCTCCTTCGGAGAGAGTGAGGAAGATGAGTGATTTGTAGGAGTTGGAGAATGAAAACGATGACCATTCTCAGGGACAACAGGAGAACTACTACGAGAACTAGATGGACGAGGTGACTTGCTCCGATGAGGAGATTTGGAGTATGGTTGAGGAGAAGTACTCCGAGGATGTAGAGGGAGTATCAGACGTGGAGATACTCTCTTAGTATCTTCATCGTCTGAGTGCGTCTCTACAATTGCTACACGTTCTAGTGGTAATGGAGATTGATTCTCGTCTTCTTGGGATACTGGAGATAGACTGCCCAAAAGATCAGAAAGGTCATGAGTGGTTGTAGAGGCATCTCCTTGACGTGATTCGGGTGAAGAATCGCGGAGAGGACGAATCTCCGTCACAGGTGAAGCCACTTTTAGTTCCTTAGGAAGAAGAAGAGTACGACTCTTTGGAGGTGAATCTTCTGTTTTAGAATCGATTCTATCCGTTCTGCGTTTCTCTGGAATCTCTTGAGCCCGAGACAGTTCATCCGAATTCCCAAAAACTGAGAATGGTGATTCAACAGAAACGGTTTCGGAGGACTGCAAGTCTTCACTATCTGACGATTCACTGAAAATACTATTTACATTGATTACCATTCTTCCTTTTGCATGACTCTTGCGTTTCGTCCGCTCGTTATTTGCCCTTTCCACAAATGCTGTCGAAACATCCAATATATTCATATTCTTATGAATTCCATCAATTTCGATTCCTTCGTCTTGTGATTGAGTCTCAGATTCCGAAGAATCCGAATCACTCGATTGAGGAGGTGGAGGAGGAATAAAGAATTCTACAAAAATACGCTCTCCTGCAAGTACAGAATCTGGAGGAGTACTTTTAGAACGGGGTATATTCCGTTGATTCGAATCATCCGACTGAAACTTCTGTACCATGGTCTTGTTGATCGTCAGTTCAAATGAAAATCACACAATATCCGAGGTACACAAAGATTAAAATGAGTCCAAAAACAGAACCGATTTTGTCATTTATCTCAGTATTCGTTTGATGTGATCATTGGATTGTAAATGCTGATAGGACGACAATAGTAGTACCAATAGGGAGAGTTTCTTGCAATGCTAACGAAGGGAGAGAAGTGATAGAATCGGAATAATAACGATTCTTAATAGTCCTATTCTTAAACTAGAATCAGATTTGTGTGATGGATAAGTACATTGTTAAGAAAGTTGTTAGTAGAAAGCGACAGTGGGTCACAGAGACAGATGACGATACCAAGAATTTGAATACAACACGAGGACGATACATCACAAAGAAAGAAGTGTATTCTAGTAGAAAGGATCCTGATATTCGATTCTATTCCAAAGAAAGTATATTTTCATCGGTAATTGTGTAATGCACTAGAACCTGAGCATTTGTTGGAAAAGATTCAATTTCCATTATTTCGAAGGCGGATAGACTCACGGTGGATACAACGTAACCGGACTTGGTTTACTAGGCAAGAAATTGGGCAGTTCAAGAAGTCTAAGATGGTTATTAGTACTTCCTTTCAATTGCCAAGAACTGATAGACAACAAATCCAAGTTGTAAATGCCAGAACAACAGATCTTGAGTTCTCGTCGAATTCATCCTATCTTCTTGTTGCTTCGGGCTGTACAAAGGGTGGATATGTATCTGTTATCAAATCATCGTTCGACTCAAATGAGTCGTTCATTAATCCACTCTATAATTCTTCTCTGATGATTCCGACAGTTCAGTATTATTCTGTATTGTTTTAAAAAATGAATTGATAAAGTAGGAACCAGTCGTTTCAGCTCAATGGGTCCATTCTGATAATGCTATTCTTATAACTCGCAGAGCTTGTCGAGAGATATGCCTGTTAGATATCAATAGGATCAAATCTACCCCTATTGCCACTCTTCCGTACTTTGTGGATCGTGTGATTCCCTGTAGAATATTGTATGAGTGATTCAGTCTAGGTGAAAATGAGAATTGCTACATAGTGGCTCAAGGAGATGGAGTGTTAAAGATGCTTGATTGTCGGACGCGAACGAAAACGGTGACTCTTTGGGCTCTGGATTCTCCGAAACGCAAGTCTATTAGTGCTATGATGATAGATCCTGAGAAGGAGCAGGAGGTTGTATTCTGCTACAAATCTCCTTGTACTCTTAATATCGTGGATATGCGCAACACACATTACTCGGCTATTACGGGGAAAAAATCCCCTCAGCTTCTTTCTTCGATTTCATTAATTCCTCCTTCTTCTTCGTTTCCTCTCTCTCTCCATCCATTTTTCTCTACTGTTGTTTTGATGGATGGAAATCATGTCTAGGACGAATTGATTACTACTCTCTCAGATGGGAGTTGTATCCTTCTCAATAAGTATACCGGATCGATGCGACTGCATACAGAAGATTCAACAGGTGAACCTTATCATTGGGATGGTATCACGATACGACCCTTTCGGCCATGTATTGTCTCTCCATCATTGTATGTTCCAAGTCCAACATTTCAATCCAACTGTATTCGAGTATATGATTTCGATACCATCACTCCAAAAGGCCCTTTGCTTCTTGAAATACCGTGTGAGGAGGATGTACATGGATGCTGCTATTCGGACAAACTACATACATTTGTTGTATCTTGTGGTGGAGACCCAACAGATCATCATTTAGTTGTTGTGCGTTCTTTTGTTTGTTGTTAGAATTGGGGATCCCAACACGGTTAATATTTATGTGAATTCATGGATTCGTCGAATCGTTATGGTTCAGATCCATTGTCCAAAGCGAGAATGAAACGTGCAGTGAAGGAAATGCACATTGAGGAATTCAATGTGAACCGGTACTATGATATGTCTCAAAAAGATTCTTTAGTTCAACCAGATGAGAATGAAATGATAAAAGTGTTTGGTATGTGAAATTTCTATAGATGAGCGCATAGGAGATTTCAAAGTGCGGTATCGGTGGATTAAGTTTGGAGATAATATTGAATTGATTAGTCTGACAGAAAATGATATTCTTTACAAATATGGTTATATCATTGATTTTTTATGATCTATAGGTTCAATTGATCCAAGTAAGGGTATTAGCGATGTGGTAGATGCAGATGAGGTTGATGATAGTAATCCTTCTTGTGTTCATCCTTGCTTTTTTATTGCTCCCGAGAATAATATCTGTGTATGTAATATTAGCATTTTACTAGGATAGGATGTCGATTTGACTCAAGAAGAGACACCGTCGGAAGAGAGAGCAAATGAACTTGCCAAATGTTTTGAAGATGACAAAAATGGACATATTCCTCATCCCTCTGAGCGTATTGTCGAATCGGTGAAGCAAATACCTGTGAAACCGGAGCCCAAGAAGCCTGAACCGGTGAAGATGACTTCAGCAAAGCCCGTCCAATCACCAGTTACCCCATTAAAGAGTGTTGGAACGGCACCTCCAATGCGTCAAGTGGTTCCAAAGAAGCCAGTAGCTCCCGTGTCAGCCATGTCCTATCAACAGCGTCGCCAAATGTACAACACATCAAGACCAGGTCACTCACTTCCCAATCCACTTCTCTCTATGAAGCCTCGTCCAGTCACAACGAAACCAGCTGTGGTTGTCGGATCAAATCGTCTAGCTTCTACTCGTCCTGCTGTTTCTACATTGCATCCCGTGGCTTCTGGATCTTCTGACTCTACAGTGCGTTCAGCGAAACTCGAACATCCATCTGTGACTCGTCAGCCTGCTTCTATACATCCAACACCTTTGCATCCAACTACAGTTACGCATACGACTACTCCAGTGCATCCAACACCGGTGGTACATGCATCTGTTTCTAAAGCATCCTCTACACCTCCTGTCACTCGTCTGGCTCGAAATGCATCCTCGCTTCCTAATTATATGCGAGATACGGCAGCCAGTCGTGCAAAGCAGGTTTCAACGCCCATTTCAGCGCCCTCCCAACGGTCCAATCCTGTGAGTTCGTTTCTTGGGCGTCATTTCCTAGGTTTCTGGAATTAATCCTACCCGTTCAACACCTGGAAGGATTATTGGTGCAGTAGCATCTTCAGGAGAAAAACCAACCGTTGCGAACGTATCCAAGAATGAAGGGAGTACAGTTGCTTCATTACGTGGGATTCGTTACCGAGGTTAAATTTTGTTTGTTTTGAAAGTATTTTCTCTAGTGGAATAGTTGTTCTACCGAGTTTGGATGGAAGAGATGACTTGTCAAAGTTGAAAGGGCTTCGCATCTCAAAAACCTTTCTATTGATGCAGACAACAGCAGAAGAGATTGTGGAAAACCCTGAGAATACTATATCCTTGTTCTAATGTTGATGGAGTCTCCTTTACTAGAAGGTGCCTAAAACACGGGAAGAAGAGCAGAATCAGAAATTATGGAAGCTTATGTCCACATATCTTGAGACAGGTTGGAGAATATGGAGTTGATGAGAATCAGACAAACATTCCATTCAACGCTGCATTGTCAATCATGTAGAGTATACATTGGCTTGTAATCGTTGTAACATGACAACACACAAAGCAATGCTGGCAACAACTCTCAGCATTCGAGATAGACTTATCGAAGATATGAATGACACGCAAACCTACATGCTGGAGACAAAAGCAAAATGTGTGAATTACTTGTCGATTGAGTATCTGTTGGGTCGATTGCTTCAGAGTGTTCTTATCAATATCAACTTAGAAGGACCGTATCGAGATGCACTTCAGGAGATGGGATATGAACTGGAAGAGTTGTATGATGATGACAAAGATGCTGCTCTGGGGAATGGTGGTTTGGGTAGACTCGCTGCATGCTATATGGATAGTTTCGCCACAATGAACATTAATGGTATTTGTAGGAGTGAGAGATGATTGGTAGCCTGGGGATATGGTATCCGCTACAACTATGGGATGTTTGAACAGAAGATTCAAAATGGATGGCAAGTAGAATACCCTGATTTCTGGCTTTCTTTTGGCAATCCATGGGAAATCGAACGAACAGATACGAAATATGTCATTAGCTTTGGGGGGAAGTGTGTAATCCGTGAAGAGAATGGAATTCGAAAGGTATTTGTGACATGAACAAGTCATGACTAGTATGAAGTGGTCAATGCTGAAACAATCTTGGCAGTAGCCTATGATACACCCATTCCAGGTTACAAGACACACAACTGCAATGTACTGCGATTGTGGAAGGCAATCCCAACAGATGAAATCAATCTCGATGTATTCAATCAAGGAGATTATACAACAGCACTGGAAAGTAGTCGTCGTGCAGAGACAATTACAAGTGTTCTCTATCCAGACGATCGTCAACTGAAAGGGAAGGAACTGCGATTGAAGCAAGAATATTTCTTTGTATCAGCCACAATTCAGGACATTCTCCGCCGTTTCTTAAAACTTCAATTGCCATGGTCAGAGTTGCCCTCAAAGATGGCTATTCAAGTAGGGTTAGAATTAGAAGTTGATGACTAGCTCAATGATACGCATCCTTCTCTAGCCATTCCAGAAATGATGCGTTTATTGACATCAGTGTATGATATTCCTTACGATGAAGCTTGGTCTCTAGTGACAAACTGTTTCTCATATACCAATCATACAGTGATGAGTGAAGCCTTAGAGACTTGGTCTCTTGGTATTGTTCAATCATTACTCCCATGGTAAGGTCAGTGTAATTCGTAATATACAGCATTACTCAGATTATTTTCGATATCAATTGGAATTTTATGAATTCGATTCAACATACATTTAAGAATGATCCTGATTTATTAGCAATTATGGAACAAACCTCAATATTCTCTAAAGATGCAGAGAAACGTGTTCGTATGGCGAATCTGGCTATTATTGGTTCTCACACAGTGAATGGAGTATCTGAGTTGCATACACAGATTTTGCGAGATCAAGTCTTTAAGATGTTCTGTCGTATTGACCCTAATAAGATTATAAATGTCACGAATGGCATTACACCTCGTCGTTGGCTCCTTCAGTGTAATCCATGTATGTGATCGTGAATAGGTACAGTGTAGATTTGTCTAAAGTGATTACGGATACTCTCCAGACAGAAGAGTGGGCAATGAATCTCAAGATGTTGTCCTTGCTGAGTGATCATGCAGAAGAACCAGAGTTCCAAATGCAATGGGAACAAGCCCACACGATGGCTAAGAAGCGATTAGCTGATTTCATTGAGAAGACACAAGGAATTCAGATTCCTGAGTCGTTCCTATTCGATGTAATGGTGAAGCGAATCCATGAGTACAAACGTCAATTGATGAATATTCTTTATTGTATCTATCGTTATCGATGGATCAAAGGGATGACAGAAGAGGAAAGGAAGAATGTAGTACCTCGTGTGGTCATATTTGGTGGCAAGGCAGCTCCTTCGTATCATCGAGCAAAGAATGTAATCAAGCTTATCAACAATGTAAGCGAAGTGGTCAACAATGATCCCGAAATGGTGAAGTATCTGCGAATTGTGTTCATTCCAGACTATTCAGTGAGTAAGGCAGAATTGATTATCCCTGCCGCTGATATCACTCAACATATTAGTACTGCTGGAACCGAAGCAAGTGGAACAAGGTAAGAGTCAGTGGTATGGATATAATGTAGCAATATGAAAAGTGCTCTGAATGGAGGTCTACTTGTAGGAACATGGGATGGAGCCACCATTGAAATTGCTTCAGCTATTGGAGAAGAGAACGTGTTCGTCTTTGGTCATAGAGAAGACGAAATTACGAAAATGCGTTTAGAGATGAGACAGTATGGAGTAAGTGAGGAGAATCAACATGATCCTGTAGAGTGAGCAACGCCCAACTACAGTTTCAAATGAGTTATCGATGGTTCTAGGACAGTTGATGATGAATGGTTTTGGAACCTCGTCACTCATGAAGGAAATCATTGAATCCATTTGTTTTGGAAATGATTGGTATGGAGTAACCTTTGACTTCGACCAGTACGTTGCAATTCAACGGGAAGTTGATCGAGTCTGGAAGGATCGCAAAGAATGGAACAGACGCTCTATTCTTTCTACTTCGGGAATGGGTTGCTTTTCCAGCGATAATTCGTATACACTAACATCGATTCTCACAGATAGAATCCTTAACTACTGTTCTCAAGTCTGGAATATGGAGCCGTGTCTCCGACCCAATTATATCAAGGAAAAGACGTCTAGACAAAGAAGCCGTTCGTACCCTCACATGTCTTTCACAAGTGTGAGCGATGAATCCATCGGGATGGGGATATAATCTTGGTGTTTTTGTTTGTACAACTACATTCTAATAAGAAAGGAATTGCTAACAGATCGAAACCGCGATTATTCTATCATTTCAGCGACTCCAATCTTATTACCATTCAATTGTTGACAGTCAAATTACTTTAATCTGCAACTCTAAAGATGGTCTCTGTAAGTGTGTGGCTTTGAATTATCTTGCTGGCCATTATATCGGCTTATTGTTGCTGTTCGATGGAACTTGAACTAATCTCGATTGTAGGATGCTAAGAAGGTTGAATTCACCATTGATTGCTCCATTCCTGTGAAGGACAAGGTTATGGATATTGCTTCTTTTGTATGTGTGGTTGTAGAGTGTTTATGGTTAGGAGATGTATCTTAAGGAGCACATTAAGGTAGATAATAAGCTAAACAATCTGGGAGAGGTTGTTGCTGTTTCTAGTAGCGATGAGAAGTTGTCTGTGGTAGCAAGCTGTGCGTTCTCAAAGAGATATCTTAAGGTTTGAATTAGTAGTAACGAAAGTTATTTGCTAGTACCTCACGAAGAAGTATTTGAAGAAGCAGCAGATTCGTGATTACCTTCGTGTGATTGCTAGTGGAAAGAATGGCTACAAGTTGACCTACTTCAGTCTTGCAAAGGAAGAATAGAGTGTAATCTAATGGGTTGAAGTGTTTGCTTTGTTGCAACAAACATCCTCAATTGCTTTTTGTCGGCATAATAGGGTACATTCGCTTATCGTACATAGGTGGTCGTCTATTTGGTCTGATGTCTTGTTGATAAAACTGTGATTTGGATTTTGAAGAACGGTGTCTAGGAGAATCACCCATAGAATGAACAGAATTTGCAGATGCAGATCGATGAATACCTAGAGATTACTGTACAATCCAACGATAACCAGGAGCTCGCATTAAATGATTGAGAGCAGGGACCGATACGGGTATGGGTACAGGAGAAGGCCTTGAAAGAGGACCTGGTAGTCCTTGAACTTGAGGTGGTCGAATGGGTATCAATGTACACGGTTGACATGATCGCAGCTGAGAACACAACACAGGGCAGTAGCAGTTAGGGTCAACATGCAAAGCAGAAGTGTGACCGTACTGTGGATTAAACGGACAGGACTGGGATTGTTGAGTACAACGCTTTGAAAAGCGAAGATTGATCAACAACGTACCACAGATATGGTTCCTTTTTGAAGGATTTGTTAGCTGAATAGAAAATCCTTAAACATGAATGAAGGAACAACAATAGTACTATTATCATTACTCGAAATATTTGTAAAATCGATCCGACATTCACCAATTAGTTTGGTTCGTAGAACGCCAGAATCGTAACTACCATTAACAACGTATTCAACCACGTACACTCCAATTACAACATGTTCTGAATTTCCAGATAAGCTCATTTCGTAATTCCATGCTACAAGATAAACTTAAACTCAAATGTTCCACTTGGATTCCTCCCACTTCTCCGCATTGTTGTAGATTGGTAGGACTTGCATCCATATGAAATCCGTACGAAAGTATCGAGATTTCCATTTGTACTTACATCATCTAGGTTTTGTGCCCCAATGACGACGATTCGAAATTCATAGCTATCTTTTAACATATATTATTCTGTCTCTTCGCAATAGGACATCTATTCCTACCTGAATCGAAGAACCACTTCGAAACGAATCTATGATTGGGCAAAAAGAGTCCTGATTTCGGTTCAAGGTAAAGAATCAGAATACTTCGGAATCCGAATCCTTCACTTCTGAGAGATTCTCAAGGTATTAATCAAACAGGGTAAACTGATTGAGGAATTAACCCACATCCGAATAGTTGATCAACTTCCTTTACTTCTTCTTTTGTTAGTTTGAATATCTTCTGTCCCCTTTTCTCGCAATGGTATATAGCCTCACATGTTGCTTCTAACACTTCCAACCGATCAAATGCCTAAAGTTCATTCAAGATTAAGAAAGCTTACTTGCATTACTGATGTTCCTGTCACTACTATACCAATACGTTCAATCAGGAATACTGAGTATCCCCGAGAATAATAGGAAACAACATCATCGAGTAAAGAGGCAGAATACCGAATATAAGCCATCTTCCCTATCACAATGTAGGATTCTGGCATTAACCTATGGGAAATGCACTCCTACGACACATACTCAACATCGATACATTTCTGCTGCTGAAGGAAAATCGATGTATATGGAGGTAGACACTCAAGAATACATTGAATCGAGTCGAAATGACGATACCTATCGATAAGGAACCCGAAGAAGACAAACAATGCTAGATGAAGAGAAGTACAAGGAGAATCTAATGAAATCGAGTGGTAAGAAAGTACCTGAATAAAAGGAGAATTCAGAATCATACCGAAGCAAAGAGAGGAGATGTGTTAAATGGAGTCATACAAACTACAGAAGAATCTGAACTGCATCGTTTCGAAAAGGTATGTTCACAGACAATCAGTTTCTATATGAAAGATGAATCAATCACCAACTTGGTTATATGCTCGTTTTGCAAATGTATCCAGTTCTTTATAATCACTCTCATCCCTAGGAAGTGTCCGAGAGAGGGCAGTACAATCTTGTAGTAATGAGGTTTCTACCGAAGAGAGAAGAGTAGAAGGAACCTTTAGTGATATCTGAGCGATCCGTTCTAACAGCTCCAGTCTCGAGAATGCTTCTTCAATAGTCTTCCCAACAACAATCACACCATGATTCTGCAGGATAAAACAATTAGCATGTGGATTTGTGGCTACAACTTCTGCACAGGTGAATGCCTACAATGAATAAGAAAGACTATTCGCACAAGCTTGCTTCCCCCACATATACAGTAGGGAACTTCGGACACTTCTCCGAGAATCGTAAATACTTTGTCAACCATTGTTACACAAGGAAGACTATGAGAAATGGCAAAAGAGAGAAGCGTTGGAGAATGCGTATGAACAATTGCACCAATCTCCTTCCGACATTTATAGCTCAACCTTAGTCTTGCCGAACAACTCTTACATTTCAAAATGCATCTTCCATTCACTGGTTGGTTTATACGAACCAATAATGGTTTCATCAGGAAGAATCGAGCATACCTGTTCCTTTTTGACATTACATTTGTCGATTCCCTAACTATCATCTTGCTAAGCAACGATTACCGAAGGAGTAACCCAAACAGTATTATTTTCATCCCTTACAGAAACATTTCCACCTGACGTTGTTGTAAGTTGTCGCTCATACAGCATCTTCATACAAATCGTGACCTGGGATGCAGAATCCATAGTATTCCATGATTGAGTATCCATATCGACTCTAAACCCTCTGAATACTACGAACCAATTCGTGTGATAGTCTAGTAATGATTCTGCATTTCTTTCTCATTGTATATTCCGACGTGCTCCATTCATTCCTTTCAGTTTTGGTTAAGGCTTGCTATGGTCGTTCACTGATTTCGTGTTAAAGTCACGTTATTGTGTGGTCCAGCGACTAGGGAAATTCCCCGGACCGTAATGGCAGAGAGTGCCGTTCTGAAAGGAATACTAACAGCAGTGGGTTCATGGCGATGACACATCGAGTCTACGTATCGACTGCTGCGAATTGGTCATGTTTAAAGTTATGCAGGCAACCTTGTGATTAACAACGTATTGGTCACAGGGCGAACTCAATGGGGCTTACTCTTTCCAAAACTCAACGTTTCATGTTTGTTTTATACAGTTTGAGTGTAGTGAAATATCCATCTTCAGAAGTAACAAACATATCACAAGGCATCATCCAAACACATTGCTTCATACGCTTGTAATTCCCGCTCGCGTTTATTACGTTGTTCCAGAATAGCAAACCCTACAAGTCATATCACCACTCCATCCTTACGTTTCTCGTGACTAACAACATTTTCCTTCATTGCTACAGCCTTTTGGTGTTTAATCGTAGCATATGTGGAGAAAACCTGTTGTAATAAGGGACTCTTCTACACCTGAATTGTCTCATTAGTTCCTACAACAATATGATAACTGAACCCATGACCCATAGATTGTGAGAGCATCTCATACTGAACCACACCACACCATCGATTAATTGCTAAATCGACCTCCATATCACCATCTCCAGTAAACGATAGTTCCAAATAAGGATGTCCATCACTTCCACATGCACGGGAAATATCTCGAAGAGCCTTCTTCTTGTCCTTATCTTTGGATTCTTTCCAATAACGATTATATTCACTTAGCTACAAGTTATGACTATCGGTGACTCCTACAGCATTCTGAATATCATCGTAAATCGTATCAAGAGGCTTTACACGCTCATATGAGGGAGTCTACATTCCATATCAACATTGCGTCTTACAACCATAAGTAACTCATTAATGAATGCTAGACACTTCGCTGCTGCAATTCGGACACTCATATCTGACACAGTCAAACACGCATCCACTTTCGAAGCGAAGGATGGAAGAGAATCCGTCAGAATTTGCCTCTTGGGCTTTACTGACATCAAAAGTACCCAAGCAGAAAGTGCTTGAGCCAGAAGAGGGAATGAACTACGTAATTAGAAAAGGATATAAGATTGTACGTTGAATTGGGCTTCTCGATTATAGACCGCACATACTCCAAGAATTCATCTTCAACTTCATCTGGTACTTCGGTAAGGAATAGAATCACGGCAGCTGCATGAAAGCAGTCAACAGCAACTTGTTGTTTCTTTGTTGACTTAGCACGATCCACCAAACAGCTATAACTAACTTCATACACAGTAGGAGAATCTATGTTAAATGAATCCAATGAACTATACCTAAACAATAGGTTGCGTGCAACAGAACTAATATTCGACAAGCAGCTGTCACATCAGCAACAACCCGTTCTTTGCGAATAATAGTATTAAGATTTGTGCACGTCATATCCAAACTAGAAATAAAATAGAATACAAATCCCAACTATCCCTTAATAGTGTTGGTCTGGAGATATTTCATCAAACAGATTCGCACCATTTCCAGAGAATTCGAAAGAGATTTCATCCTGCATATTAGTCCATTTTGATACGGTTCACTTCTTATCACCAAGACAATCGATATACTCAACGATGTTCGTAAATATGTCCACAGGAGTATGGTCAATCTTCTTTGCTTCAGTTTCCGAAGATTGACTTAGTGGATTGGAACAGACACCTAAAAAATGGTAAGAAACAGATCAGAGCTGAGATAATAGCAAATTACATACTTTCATCTTCACTCTCACTCATTTCACTTGTTGTTGAAATAGTAACTGGCGATGACCGAAGAGCCGTTTTAGGTAGACTTTATTCTTAGGAGGTTTTGTCTATTCATAACGAATTCCTCACGTTTTCTCCAGTGCAGTCTTCGAGTGATGAAAACACCTAGACAGAATGCGATTGATGGCGATATTGAGTTTGGGAATTCGAAATCTGAAACTGATGAAGACAACTCCAAGTACAAGAGGCCTTCCTTTCTAGTGCGTTGGAGACAGTATTCCCGAGGGATTTACTCAATTGGCCTAGTTTTATGTATTCTATATTTATTGTATCTGGGAATCGTGTACATCGGAAGTGCCCCTACACAACTTCACTCACTCCATACTGAAATGCCTAATTTGCCAAATTCGTTCAAGTTGATGGTGGTAGCGGATTTGGATAAATTGAGTCGTGTTCCTGATGACAAGAAAGGAAAGTGGCGGAGTATTCTGAAGAAGGGCGAATTGCGACGTGCCGAAGACGGTTCATTCACGATTCATTGGTTAGAAGACCAAGAAATCTTCACCAAGTTCAGTGAAGCAGGTCGTGGAATGGAGTTAAGTGCTCTTGTCAATTTCCACAATCACTTATATACATTCGATGACCGTACTGGTCTGGTATTTGAACTGGTGAAGGGAAATCGAGCGCTTCCTCGTTTTATTTTGATGGAGGGAAATGGTGATACTGATAAGGGACAGAAAACAGAATGGGCCACCGTGAAAGATGATAGGATCATTGCTGGTAGTTTTGGAAAGGAGTACACATCATCCGATGGATCGATTGTGAATACCAATAACATGTGGGTTTCGATTATAGACAAAGATGGATCTGTTTCCCATGAAAACTGGACCGGACAGTTTAATAAACTCCGCAAAGCAGTAGATGTTAGTTATCCAGGATACATGATTCATGAAGCTGTTTCATGGTCAGATGTCCACAAACAGTGGGTCATCCTCCCTAGACGGGTGAGTAAGGAACCATATGATGAGGTTGAAGATGAGCGGAGAGGATCCAATTTGGTCCTCTTGGCCTCCGAAGACTTCGATCAAGTGGAGATTCGTCACATCACTCCCTTGACTCCCACACGAGGGTTTTCAGAGTTTAAATTTCTTCCAAAGTCTGATGACACAATCATTGTGGCACTGAAGAGTGAAGAGAATGAAGAAATGCAGAGTCAGAACACGTATATTACCGTATTTTCACTAAATGGGGATATCCTACTGGAAGAGACGGCCATTCCAGGGAATCATAAGTTCGAAGGCTTGGAATTCTTTTACTTTTGCCTTATTTGTTTTGAAACGAGAATCACGGTTTTTACATATTTGTAGCGGTCCTTGATTCAAGCTCCAATACTCATTATATTGGTACTCATTCCGATACGATAATGGGGAAGGATTTAAACGTGAATCTAAATAGTTACGTCGGAAAGACAATTACAGTGAAGCTTAATGCGAACCGATTAGTGGAAGGAGTCCTTCGCGGATATGACCAGATGATGAATATTATTCTGGAAGATGCTTTTGAGGTGAAATCAGAAACTGAAAAGCACGAGATGGGAAGAGTGGTACTTTTGTGTCTGTTTGGATTTCTGATGGTATAGGTTATTCGTGGAAATAGCATTATTCAAATGGAATGTGACGAAATCTCGTTTGTTTGTTTCTCTCAAGTAACAGTTCAAACAGATAAAAGAATACTGATAAACCCCTTACTGCTGCTGTCCAGACAAAGGTGTGAATCCATAGTTCTTGTCAACAGCTGTTCCGTAGATGAACGACATGCTACATCTCAGGACTCTTCTACACTCCATACCCGAAGCGGTAGTCATCATAGATAGGATTGAATTCACCGCTAAACGCAATCTGGGCATTTGATGTCAGTTGTTCTCGCATAATTGTTTTCACACTTCCTGTCATATCGATGGTCGTTCTACTATTATTATCCAAACCATCTCCTACTGAAGATGAGCCTTGGTTCTTGGTAGATTGAAATCACAACCAATCACAGTCGACGCACGCATCTCTGAAGGACTGTTCATTTTCGCAATGTTACAGCCCGCCACCAGACTCACATTCTTGTTCACCATCTACGTCCCAGTTCTTCCTCTCTCCTACTCGCAAGTAATACATATACAGTGTATAATTAGATGTGAAGGTTGCTACACATTTGCGAAGTTGATCTCGGTACATGCCCGAAACTCCCACATGAATGTTCTTATTGCTGAGGAAATCATAATACGCTTCGACTATGCATTAAATTCTCTTTGTGTACTCACTTCCGACTGTGTACTTGTTGCTAATGGCCTGATTGTAGTACAAAGCAAGGCCACTCTGATTATCAAGCTGGATATGACACAGAGAATTGTAAAATATACCACAAGTTCAGTACAACTATCAGCATCTTGATACACGGAACGACCGACGATTGCTTTAAATAAACTATTATCTTGTTGTCTCAAAATCTAGGTATCATTCTCATCGTTCACTGAAACAATTGCACTTGCTTCTTGGCAGAAATTGTCATTGGGAGTCCATTTTACAGTTGCCTTCACACCTGGCTGAAGAACCCAAGTGGAATTCAGTTGCACCTACACACATGAGACTATTCACAAAATGAAAACCTTATCTGTCTTGTACTGACAGAGAAAAGAATACCTAGGTCTCTCTCCATCCATCGTAAACCGGTGATTAACTAAAAAGTTCTTGTGGCTGGAAGCGAGCATCATAATCAAACTAGAACCAAACGTTCCCAACTACACAATCACTCCTCTCACTTCCAAGAAACTACATCAAGGAGTTGCTGAATGTCATTATACATGTGAGTATATCTTCCAGGTCCCTTCTAACGATAATCATGAAAAACCTCATCCAGTACGTTTTGCTTCGGAAGTCCTTGACTAGGAAGTTTAAATCCGGTGTTCATGGTGTTGGGATTCATTATCACCGTTCACGGAGCGATTATCTTGGAGAATGAAAGAAAGGAGATGAGACGGGAAAACGGGAATTCGCAAGTTCTACCGTTTTGAGAATAAACTAGTATCTGTTTGTCTTTATCGCTTAACAGCATGTTTAAAGCAAAGAGACGGCGTGGTACTCTACGGCAGGTCGATAAAGGTAGGTTTGCAACAGAGGATACTCATTCAAAGAAGACGATTCTGATACCGGAATTATATATAATCAGCGTACTTCGACATTTACATATTCGGAAGTGGTTGA
>JABLTK010153974.1_pt1 | contig 33264 bp, 35 predicted proteins | sample 7160131 | NCBI WGS metagenome assembly JABLTK01 (sample SAMN14651221, study PRJNA627086) | human gut metagenome | isolation source: feces | host: Homo sapiens
AATATTCCTAATCCTATAATTAATATTGCTAATAATATTGCTCCTGCTATAATTAATGCTTTTGATGCATTTTCCATAATTTTTCCTCCTTAAATTTTCTTTTTTAGTAATTTCGTCGACGCACGGGCGATTAAAGTCGCCCATACATTTTTCGCGGATTACTTTACACTATCTTCTCTCTGGGCTATATCCCTTTTGGTGGACTTTATTTTCGCCCTTACTTCACATTGTTTTTTAGGACTATGTATCTTACACTTTTCCACCAGTTTCACGTCCACTAGTTCCACCAGATCCGCTGTCATCAGAATTTTTGGTTATAGTGATTTTTTCAATGTATCCTGCTTTATTTTCTTCTGATGAACTCTCAACTTTATAAGTATTTCCACTTTTTATTGTTGGGCTGTCGTTATCTGGGTCAACCACTACATAAGTTACTGTCAAGTCCTCCTTTGCACGGTTACTTGCATTAATAATTTTTATAAGTTGTTTTACATTACTTCCAGATACATTGTTACCCAAATATGGTTCAAATTGTGCATTAAATTGGCTTACTACAAGCTGATCCATGGTTCCAGTATCTATAACTCCTGCTGCTTGCCTGTATATATATACTCCTAAACCAATAATTAGTATTGCTAATAATATGGCTCCAGCTATAATTAATGCTTTTGATGCATTTTCCAAACTTTATCACACTCCTCCTTTTGCTCATTTGTTTATTTTAATAGACTACATTGTTTTACCAATGCTTGTCTAACATTAATAACATATATTATACTTCTTCGAAAAATAAGCTTTTTACATTTCCATTTTTATGGTAATCAATTTTTGTACATTTAAAGCTAAAAGTTGCATAATTTTGTATAAAATTTTCTATTCCGTTGTTTGCAATAGCTTCCATGTCAAATGTTTGGTCACTTTCTAAAAATTTTATATATATTTTTACTGATTTTTCATTATCTTCTAGATACATATTATTTTCATCTTTTTGTACATCATTCTTTTCGTTGTTATCTATTGTTTTATTTATTATACTTATAAAATCTGTGCCTAATATTTTCTTGCCATACCAGCTTTCATATTGCTTGTTGTATTGTGCTATTTGAATTTGCTGTTTTCTATAATTGTGTACGGTATAACCCACTATTATAGCTATTATAAGTAATATTGTTAATATTATAAAAAAGTTTTTTTTCATAAATTCTTCCTTATTTTTTGTGGGCAATTAAACCCGCCTCTACTTTTTTTATAGATTATTTTACATTGTTATCCATATTATAACATTTTGCTTTTTTTTGTGCAATATTTTTGTTTTAATTTGCTTCAAATGTTATTTGGTATACTCTGCCTGTTATATTGCTTTGTGATATTTTTATACATGTAAAATATTTTATTTCGCTTTTTTCTTCATTTGTTGAATTATTTTCTATAAACTCTGTGTATTTAACATCATCTAATTTTTCAAAATTATATTCTTCTTTATTTTTGCTTCCTTTGCTATCTATATAACCCTTAACAATTACATTTACATAATAGTTATATTCACTGCCTTCTTCTAATTCATAATATTCATTACTATTTTTTGCCAAGTTGGCTATAGATACTATATCATGTGCTGTACATGTATCTAGTCTATAGTATTTTAAAAATTGACTATTAAATTTATCTATCTTTGTTTGTTCAACTTTACTATATATCTCGGAGCTGGTATTTCCTAATGATGTAAATAAATACACAGCAATTGAAATTATCATTATTCCTATTAATACTCCTGCTGCCATAGTTAATGCTCTTGCTGCATTTTCCATGTTTTAGCTCCTTTCTTATTTAGGCTGTATTTCAATTTTTTTTATAATACCTGTAGTATTACTATACTCTACACTTGCCTTAAACTCTTTTTCTCTAAATGTATTTATACAATTTTTGTACTTTTCATATTCCTCAAGAAGTTGCAATATATCTTTAAAGGTATGTTTGCCACCATTTAAATACAGATCAAAATAACTATGTAATTTATCGTGATTCTCGCCGCCAGTTCCCAATAAATTATACAATTCTTCTATGGTTTTTCTATTTGACATAGTAACTTTTCCTTTATCATCTCTTTCTTTAATTGCCCTATCATAGGCTTTTAAAATATCAATGTTATCATATTCATCTTCTTCGAAGCACTCCTTTATTCCATCAGCTTTTATTTTTATTATAGCCGTTATCTTTGGGTATCCTTCACTTTCAGGATATTTTCTGCTGTAATCTTCTATCGCATTGCAAATAGACAATACTTCTGAACCATATATAACACTCTTTTTAGTATATTTTTCTATTTGTTCATTAATTTTGCTTACTTGTTCATTTGATAAACTTATATCTTTTTCTTTTTGAAGACTTGTTATTCCTCTATATGCAAACATTACTACACCTATAATTATTAATGATAATAGTACTCCTCCTGCTATAACAAGTGCTCTTGAAGCATTTTCCATTTACAAATTCAGCCCCTTTCTATTATTTCATTGCCAACATTGCATTAAATGAATCTTTCATAGCTGATAAACCTATTACAACCAATGGAACAACTAAATAGCATACAAATAGTCCTATCATAGGCGTAAATCCTATTACTTTTCCTATTAGTCCCTTTTTAGATATTAATCTTTCGTTAGATTCTTTTCTTCTTGCCTGATAGTAATCTCTTTCTGTGTCTAATTCATCAAATGCATCTGCAATTGGTATTTTTTCAACTGCGGCTTGCATACTTTCTATTAATCTTATCATGTCTGGGTAGTTTACATCTTCTTTTAATTGTTCTAAAGCCTCCCATGCACCACTTTCAAAGTTATTAACACATTTACTAATTGGCTCTCTAAAAATATTTGCATATCTTTCTAGCCATTCTAGTATTATCTCTACATTAACCCTTTCAATCCTCATAAGCATTAATATTATTGTTTGAAACTGCATTACCTCATCTTCCATTTCTATTTGTCTCATCTTAGCTTGGAATTTAAGTAACCAAACTGGTGCCATATATGCAGCCATTGCAAATACCATTGCAAATAGGACTTCAAACCATTGTAAATTTTCTTTATTTACAGTATGTAGCTTATCTAAAACCCTTTTTGCTGCTGTTGCAACTTCTTCGTTTGTTGCTTCTACATAATCTTTGTTTATTCTACCATTTTTCATTATTTTTTCTATATCTTTTTGCTGTACTTCTGTATTTCCTCTATAAAAGTCCAAATATTGATTATCAGATTCTGTTATTTCCATAGCCTTTCTTTTTTGCTTATCATTCATAGAACCTACTAAATCAAATTCTGTTGTAGGGTCTGTATATATATAATTAATTTCTACTTTGTGTAATTGTGCAAATAAAAATACTGACACAAAAAATGTAATTATACACAATGTTAATCTATTAACATATACCCATTCCATTTTTTCTTTTGAAGCTGCATCTTTTAAGTTTTCTTTTAACACCCTATATTCTTTTGTTCCTTCTTTTGGTATAAACAGGTCTACAACTCTTTTGCAAATAGGGTTTCTATATACTTTTTCTTGCCATGGATTTTCTGTGTTTTTTGTATTCATGTTTGTAGAACCATTGTCTTTTAGTTTTCTTGTTAATGTATAACATATAAATGTTACTAGAAGTACCAATATTTGTACTAGCATTCCTTTTCTGCCCATATAGAAGCTTTCTGTAAAACTAAATTGACTTACAGACCAATTCTTTATTGCTTCTAGAAACATCATAGGTAATATAGATATTACAGATAAACTTTGAAATACATAGTTTAATTTATCTCTTTTTAATATTTCCAACTGCATTTCTTGTGTAATATTATTTAAATTTTTCAAATATAAAGATGCTTTGTCAACTTTTCTATCTCCAAATTCTTTTGTTAGATATGACACACCAGCAAATTCCTTTAAATAACTATTTGGCGCAACATCATAATATTTTTCTAATTCAGATTCTGGATCATCTGATATTAATACTTCATATATTTTTTCTGCTTGTCTTGACATTTCTGGTTGTTCATCATCTTGCGAAACTTGGTATATTGCTTCTTCTACCATATTAAATTCATGATATGCATGTCTTATTTCAGAGAAGAAATTTATTTGTTGTTTTAATAATTTATTGTCTATTCCATCTACCATTCCATCTATAATTGTATCCACCATAAAAACTTCAAAAATTAATAATATTGATAATAGCAAATAGTTTTTATGTGTCAACCATATAATTGCTATAGTTATTGGTATTACTAAAAGTAATGTTCTTGTTAATATTTGAGCAGTTTGTTTTCTTGTTAAATATTCATCATCTATGTTTATTATTTCTAGTCTTCTTCTTATTTTTAGTAAATATCTTTTTAAAAATGGTATTCTAATATATCTTACATATAATTTTTGGTATAGTATTTCAGATGTATGCTTTTTTGCTTGTGTTCCTTCCCTCAGTTTCTGTATTTCTCGCATCTCCGAAGATTGCAATTTCTTTCTTATAACAAGATATACAATTACTAATAATGCAAATAAACCAGCTACACCTGCCAAAAAGTATAAAAGTATATTACTTTGTTCCATTCTGATGTTCACCTCAATTCTCTGTTTAAATATTAATTTTCTTTAGGTTTTCTTCCTCTTTTTTTAGTTTCAACTATTTCTTCTTCATCATAATAAGGTTTTGATTTTATTCCCCAATTTTCTTCTACAAATTTGTCAAAATCTGCTATGTCAGATGTATCCATATTGTTTCTCATTTCCCTAATATTTGTATCTGATATAGGGTTTGTAAGTACATATGTACCATCATGATATTCTAATATGTTAACATATTTATATAATTCTTTATTTGTTGTCTTAGAGAAGAACCTTGTTGCATTATCCATAAATTTATCTAATTTCCCCTCTAATGTTTTTTCTTGTCTATGTTCAAATGTATATTCATTTTTATCTTCTATTGGTATACATTCAGTAACTCTTTCTATATATCTTCTTCCTCTAAAGTCTTTTACTAGGTGTATGTCAAAGTTTAAAACTCCTATAACTTGCTCTTCTGCTATTTTTTCGTCATTAAACATTCCTAATTTTAAAAGTGAGTTTCTTAATGCTTGTACCAAAAGTGGAAATGTTTTAGCATGGTGAGTAAATAATGTAAATTTAGAAGCAACTTGTGCAGCTTGTATCATCCATGCAGCTACGGGGTCTGTTGCAACCTCTCCGGATAATGTTTACTCCACCATCTGTTTTCTTTTGAACGTCTAATCCCATTTGTCCAGAAATTGTATCTGTTTCTCTAAATGATAGAATATTTCTTGTTGGGTATATTTTTCTTAAGTGTAACTCAAATGCAGTTTCCTGAACACGTATGTTCATTGTGTCATATATATTTTCTATCATAGCCATAAGCATTGTTGTTTTTCCGGCAACCTTGCTCTCCAGTAAGTGATATAACTCTTGCACCTTTTACTAGGTATTTTAATAAATCTATGGCTTGCTCTTTTCCAGGAATTCTTATTAATTGTTCTAGTGTAGCTCTTTTAACGTCAAACTTTCTTACAAAGAAAGCCCATGTCTCTGAAAAGCTTGGTCTTACAACAACAACACGAGAACCATCCTTCATTTCGTTTATTTTAAATCCATTTGTGTCTGATAATTGACCTGGATTATTATATTTATATATGTTTTGGCAAACTCTTTTTAATTCTGCTTCTGTTCCAAATGATAAAAACTCTAATCTTATAGATTTACCTTGGAAGAAAATCCATATGCTGTCACAAGCTCTTGGAACTTTATGTTCTACTACTTGGTTTAAGTAGTCTCCATCTGTTTGAGCAACCTGACTTAAAAATGATTCTGGAAGTCCTGATACACCACCAGATACACCATCTATGTTCATGTCTCTAACTTCATCTATGCTACTATAACCTTTATAGTGTTGATAGATTCTTTGAACTATTACATTTATTTTATCAGACAAGGTTAGTACAAAATTTTCTTTTTCAAATATATCACTTATTTCTTGTGATGTTATAACATAGCATGGTTTAGTTTCTCCTGCTACATATTTTAATTCTGCTAGGTTGTATTTTTTTATTAGCTCTGTTAAAGCTTCATATCCGAAGTCATTTTTATACATATATATTAATATGTCAAATTTGTCTTGCGCTGTCAAAAGAGATGGAATATCAAAAGGTATTGCTTTAGATACATTAGTTTCATCAACGCCATATTCTCTATATAGTAAATCATAAATTAATTCTTTTATATATTTTTTATCGTTGACATCTCCATATGTACATCCTTTTAAAGCTTTTTTTAATTCGTACTTTTTGTTCTTTCTTCTTTTCAATTCTTCTTCAGAAAGTCCAATATCATATAAATTTACCTTTGTTATTTCATTTAATCTTTGTTTTACAAATGCTGTCATTCTTTCCAAAGTATATGTTTTATCATCCATTTCTATTTTTTCTTCAACTTCTTGGTTTTGCTTGTTTTTAATATAATAATATACTCCGATTCCTGCCGCTAGTAAAACAACTACTATTAAAATATAGTTCATTTTTGTTTCTCCTTCCTTAGGCTATACTCTTTTGTTCTGCACATCTTTAATTTTTTCCAATACATATTCGCTTAATTCTGCAATCTCATATATAAATATTTTATTTCTGTCTGTTTCATCTGCTTTTACATTTCTCATTTTTAAAAAGTAGTCTACTATTTTTCCTTCACTACAGGCTTCTGAAAATAGTGTATTATACGAAATTGTAGGCATTAGCTTTTTTTCTTTTAAATATCTAGATACGTTTTTCCTATTATATTTTGAGTATCTATCATATCTGGTTATTGTTGGTATAATTTTTTTATTATTATAAAAATGATTCTTATTTTTTAGTTCAACAAAATTGTTAATACATCTTAGATTTTGTGTTAATGTTAGTACAATTACATCTGCTAATTGCATTATTTGTTCATACTCGCTTAGGTTCATTTTGTTGTCTAAGTCCACAAAAACATAATCGTAAAATCTATTTGCTGTTTGTATAATGCTTGCATAAGATGTTGCAATTTTGTTATATTCATCTCTACTTTTTGTATCTGGTGATACTAATATGTCAAGTCTGTCTCTTAAGACAACTTTTGAATAATTCCTAACTATTTCTGGCGAAGTTTTACTACTTGAAACTATTTTTATTAATCCCTCTACACCAGAATCCATTGTTGTAACTCTATCTAATGCTAATGTTCTATCTATTACAAATTCTTCCTTTTTTTGTTGCCAAAAGCAGTCTTCTAACGTGTTATCATTAAAATCTGTAGCCACAATTAGCATTTTCTGATTATGTTCTATCGCCATATATGTTGCTAATGCTGATATTGCCAAGCTTTGTCCCGTTTCTTTTAATTCGCTACTGCTAAATACCACGATAGACATTTTCTACACCTCTTTTTCCAATTGTTTAAAAGCTTTTTTTACTTTTCCTTTGTCTTCTGGCGCAACAATTTCTTCCGCCATATACAATAAACTTTCTCTAAATTGATTACTTAATCTTTTTACTTTAATTTTTGATATAATTTGATTTTCTATTATTACACTTTGGTCTCCTAATTCAAATGGAAAATATATTCTTTCTGATTCCCATACTATTTTATGCCCTAGTGATAGAAAATTCAAATAATCATCCTCTTCGCTAGATGCATATTTAGAAAATAGAACCTTTTTTAATTTTACGGTTTCATTTAATCCATCTAAAATCTCTATTCCTCTTTTTAAAGAGTATAAATCAAAAGAAGTAACAAAATAGTTCTTATTTGCTTCTTTCATTCCATATATATTTATTGCTTCTGTTGAATCTATATCTATTAAAACTATATCATAATCTATTTTTTTATCTTCTGTTCCCAAATACTCTTGGATTTGCTGTAAGTTATTAAATCCTACAGCAATATCCATTCCTTCAAACTCTGTTATATATGATTTAGTTGGGTTTATAACAGGTACTACATATTTAGCCTTCTGATTAATTGTAGAATCAATGACTAAAACTTTTTTCCCTATTAAAGATATAATTTTAGCTATATATAATATAATATCTGTTTTGTCATAAGCTCCCACAAATCCAATTTTAATCATTACAGCCTCCCTGTTTCTAATTACCTCCTAATGTTTGTAAGTATTTCTTTCTTTGTTCTTGTGTCTTTTTTATTTCTTCACTTGTTCCTGAAGTAGCATTGCTTATTGCTGTTTTTTGATCTATCTGTTTGTCTATTCCGTTTGTTCTTATAGTTTCTTTAGTGTTTATATATCTATTAAATAATTCATTTTTTGCCACTTGTATTATATTAGGATCTTTTTCCATCAATAATGTAACATCTGCATTTGGTAAATAAGTTGGTGTTGCAGCCTCTTGCGTTCCTGCTTCTACATATCTTGTAGCATATAATTTAGAGCCTTTAACCATATAGCTTTCTACTATAGCACTACTCATCATTAATATTTCATCTTCTGAAAGTTTTAGCCAAATAGTATCTTCTGTTTCTACCCCATCAATTTGTGGTAGTTCTATTTGTTTGTGTGATACTACTATATAGTCTGAACCGTTTGGTAATCTTAATCTTATATCTATAAATTCTTTATCTGCTATTTGTGTTGGAAGCTGAACAACATTATATTCTTGTATTCTTACATCATCTGTTACTCTGTCATTGCTTCTTGCAATTAAATCAAATGTTAATACTGTATTCTTTTTCAAAGCTACTTTAGCTACAAGTGGAACTGTATTAAGTTCTACTGGTTGTTTGTTTTCTTCATAATAATAGCTTGTCTTTTTATAATCATCTTCATTTTTTACTATATATTTTTTTTGATTATTTTCTTGTATGTACATTCTTCCATTTTCATCTGTAAAAACTATGTTACCTTTTACATCTTCTAATCTATAATTATTAAATACTGAAATTATGCTTCCTACTGCAGAAGTTGGAACTGTTGACATTTCAACTTCTTGCAACTTTAACATCTCTGATGTTATTTCTTGTCCAGATTTTACATCTGAATTAAGTACAAAAACCTTTCCCAAATTTGCTCTCTTTTCTGCAATTTGTTTATTTAAATTTCCCACCTTCATCATTAATAAGGCTATAACTGCTCCTGTTATTAAAAGTGTTACTAACACTGCTATCAAAGCCGCTGTTGTTGCTTTTTTTTGCATTGGATTTACTGCCATTTTTCATATTCCTCCCTTGTATTTACTACTATAACTATTTTTTTTATTTTACAACATTTTCTTATCAAAAACAACACATTATCCTTTCGTAATGTAATCTTAATATTTTTGTAATATTTCTGTAATATTTCTCTATGTAAAAAAATTGACTTTGCAAATATATACAGTTTAATATAACCTGCCTTCGTTGTATATTTTTTCTATACAATAATAAAAGCGAATATTAAATGGTAACATTATTATCTGCCATTTATTATCCACTTTTTTATTTATGTTATCCTCTTCTGCATCTACAACATCCACAACTATTATTATTGGTATTATTAGCACTGTTATTTCCACTACAGCCACAACTATTTGATTCATCTGTATTACTTGTATTGGTTCCTAATATAACAGTATTATTAGGAATTAATGGAGTTGTGTATGCTATCAAATCGCTTCTTCCTGTACAACCACAATTTGCATTGTTATTATCGTTATCATTGTCGCCTTCGCACTGCTCTAGTCTTTCTAAAATTCTACATATAGTATTTACTATTACAGCTGTTATAAATGCTAAAATTGTAAGTGCTATTGCAACTACTAGGAAATTAGCGTCAAATGCTGCAAATGTAACTATTAAATATATGGCAAAAAATGTAATTCCAACTAAAATTGGAGATCTAAGAACTTTTTGTAACACAATGGCCAGCAAAATTGTTGCTATAGGAAGCGCAAAAAATATTAACAGATTGTTCATAATTCTCACCTTTCCTTTTTGGTATATATTATGCATTCTGTTAACACTTTGTTACTTTTTAATATTCAACTTTAATTAAGCAAAGTCCATGTGCTGGCAATGTTCTACCTGCCAATTTTCTATCTCTGCTTTCCATTATTTCTGGTATTTGTTCTGCTTTTATTTTCTCCATTCCCACTTCTACCAATGTTCCAGTTATTATTCTAACCATATTGTACAAAAAACCATTTCCAGTAAGTTCTATTATTATTCTTTCATTCTCCCTTTTTATTTCTGCTTTATATATTGTTCTTATTGTTGTTTTCCCGCTTCCTCCACTAGATTTAAAAGCTTTAAAGTCATGTTCTCCTTCAAAATATTTTATAGCCTTTTTCATTTCTTCAAAATTCAATTTTTGTGGCATATGATATTCCAAATTTCTATATATTGCAGACCCTTGCTCCGAATTATTTATTGTATATCTATATGTTTTTCTTTTACAATTATATCTACTATGAAAATTTTCTTCCACTTCTTCTGCTGATTTTATTCTAATGCTTTTCTTTAATTGTGAATTTATTGCTATTGGTATTTTTTCTATTTGAATTGTACTTTCCGTTTTAAAATTTGCAGTTTGTCCCAAACTATGTACTCCTGCGTCTGTTCTCCCAGAGGCAATTAATTCTATTTCTTCTCCTATTATTGTCTCAATAGCCTTTTCTATTTCTCCTTGTATATTAAGTTTATTCTTTTGTTTTTGCCATCCGTTATATTCTTTTCCATCATATTCTATTATTAATTTAATGTTTCTCATTTTCTTCAATCCTATTTTTATATTATTTAAGGTCTGTTATTTAAACAGACCCTTTTTTTCTTTTTTTGCCTAGTGTATGCATTTTTCTTGGAATTTCTTCTCCATATCTTTTGGTTAAGACATTTTTTATCAATATGCTTTTTAGTGTTTCTTCTTTTAAGTCTGCAATCAACGTTCCATCTTTTGCTAAAGAAACCTTACCTGTTTCCTCTGATACAACTATTGCTATACTATCCGTCTCCTTTGAAATACCTATTGCTGCTCTATGTCTTGTTCCCAATTCTTTAGCAATATTTTTGTCATTTGCAAGTGGCAATATACATGCAGCTGCAGCTATTTTATTATTGCTTATTACTACTGCCCCATCATGTAATGGTGTATTAGGTGTAAATATATTAACCAGTAATTGAGGAGATACTTCACTATCTAATTTTAATCCTGTTTCCATTATATCATTTATTTGTATATCTCTTTCTATTACTATTAAAGCTCCTGTTTTTTGCTTTGCAAGTTCCGTGACTGCAATTACTATTTTATATATATTTTCTTTTGTCTTTGTATATATATCATTCTCTATTCCAAAATATTTTGTTAATTTATTGGTTCCCAATTGTTCTAGCATTCTTCTAAGTTCTGGAGCGAATATTACAATTATTGCTATTACTCCATATGGCATAAACAGTGTTAATATAAAATTTAATATTTTAAAATGCAATATATCACTTAGAATTGTAATAATTATTACTAGTGCTATACCTTTTAACAGTTGCCACACCCTAGTTTTTTTAGAATATTTTATAAATTTATATATTAATCCGCTAACAATTGCTAAATCTAATATTAGCACAATTAATCTCCACGGATTTTCTTTTAAATAAATAAAGTATTCAACAATGCTATTCAATATATTATTTATATTTATTGTAAAATAATTTTCCAAACTATCCCTTCTATCTTTTGTATTCTAACCTACTAGTTGATATATCAATGTTGCTACTATACTAATAACAAACATTAAAGCTAATATGGCAGCAATTACTCTTGTAGCTATTTTTCCTATATCACGTTTTTTCTTTTTTGCCATTAGTTTTCCCCTCCTTAAATTTAACTCTACTTATGTTATAGCATATTTCTACTTTTTTTGCAAGGAATTAAAAAATAATTCTTCATCAATATGAAAGAAATGTGATAATGTCTTAAGTAATGAAATGAGAAAAGTGTTTTTGATAAACTAAAAGTGGTCCAAAAAATCAGAAAATTCTAATTGAAAAATGGTTCACTTTTTAAATTTTCCAAATATATGGTTAAATATATTTGGAGTCGAAAGGAAAAGGCAGTGTAAAATATTAATTTTTTTATTATTAACATTATTTTAATAATATTTTTCTAAAAAATTAATACTTTAGAAAAAGTTGTGTAAGTTTAATAGGGCTTAAGAAAAATCCCTCCTTGATATTTTATATTTTATCACGGAAGGATTTATTTACACAACTTTTTCTATACTCTCTCTGATTTGATTTTTGTATCTATCTGTTTTGTTAGTTCGAACAGATACGTCTTTGGTGCGTTAGCGGAGGACGTATTCGAAAAACGCCACGCACAATAGCACCTTATTATCCGTTCCAAAATCAGTTATAGCAATGGTTAAAAAATAATGTGCATACAAATGTGAGTTTTTTCACTATAACTATATTTATATATTTAACATAACATTTTATATTTTGCAATAGGCTTTTAAAAGAAATTTGCCACCAGTGGCAAATTTCTTTACTACACCTATATAACTTTTCTTAAGTTTTCTAACCATTCGAAGCCTTCATTATCCAAATATTGTAGTTCTTCTATTTTAAAATATTTTACTTCTTCAAGTTCATCTTCTTGCAATTTGCATTCATTTATATTTACATTTTTTCTTACATAATATACTGTAAAATGTGCTTTTTCATTTGTATCCATACTTAAGAATTTTAAATCTTTTTTATCCAAAAAAACACCTATTTCTTCTAAAGTTTCACGAACACCTGCATCAAGCGGAGTTTCTCCTAAATCTACCTTTCCACCACAGATACCCCATTTACTAAGATTTGCTCTCTTTAATCTACTACGTTTTTGAAGTAAAATCTCGTTTTTATCATTAATTATAACTACTCCAACAACTGATATATAATACCCTTTAGGTACATTATTAGGGTTACGAGCCTCAATATGTGTTAAAATTTTTCCTGTTTTGTTTCCATTTATATCAACCAATTCATGCTTTTCCATTATATTCCCCTTTTTTAAATAATAATATTTTTTATCAACGTCAATTTTTTACTTAGAATCCTTATAAAATAATTTATAACCTTCAACTTGATTATCTTCAAATTTAACATACTCTCTAATTACTAAATTAACACACTCCAATAAATAATCTCTTTTTTCTTCTCCATCTAAATTACAACCACTTATTTTTTCGTTCATTGTTTTTTGTAAATGTTTTTCATCTCTTGAATATTCAAATACTTGTATATCAAAATAATTAGTATCTTTTTCTCGGCAAAATTTTCCCATCTTATTTATATTTATGATATAAAAACAGTTATTATCTAATCCTCGTATTTGGTAAACAGGTATTAATATATCCTTATGTAAAATATATAAATTATTATTTTCGTCAACACTTTTATATTCTTTACTATATTCATATTTAAAATCAGTTTTATTGTGTAATTTGTGATTAAAACTATAATTAGCAAAAATTATAAGTTCATCTATATTATCTAAATCATTTAAAGTATTTATTATGTCATTGTTTAATACTGGTAATTTTTTTAAAATTTCTTTTACATATCTTTTTTCTTCACTAATTATAAAACTTTCTACAAAACCAGATTCAAATCTTGAAAATATAATATTCTCGTCATTAGGCATCTTATCTAACAAAAATGTTTTTTCTAAGATCTGACTTATTCCTAGATAATTTTTTTCTCCGTTTAGAAGGTTTTACAATTTTTATGTTATTATATTTTTTCATTAAGTTGTATAGATTATTATCTTTAATATAACATTCCATAAATTTCTTTGTAAAATCAATTTCTTTATCTTTACTAATATTAGTTTCTCTTAGATATCTTTTTCCATTTTCATCATACTTTTTTAACATATTCTCAAATTTTAATATTAAATCACTTTCTTCATTACACCCCAAACTCATAAATATATTTTTTAGGCTACTTTCATAGAATGAGACTAAATCTCTATCTATTGGTAATTCTATATGATCATGTTTAATACATATATTGCAGAATAAATTATTCATGTATGAGCCTGTATTAACAAAATGAGCACCATCTTGATTTAATATATCATATTCCTCCCAGTTATCCCAATGATAAATACTATCAAAATCTAATTTGTGTGCATTTAAGAAAACTGATATTATATATTTAAATGATTTATTGTTATAGAAATTAATAATATCGATACTTATATCATTTTTTTGCTTTTCAAAAAGATATGAATCCATTACAAACAAATTACTACTACAATGCATTAATATTTCTTGTAACACATCTAATATGTGTTGTGGACATATAATTTGTTTTATTTCTTGTTCTAAATTGCTAATAAATTTTATAAACTTTTTTCTAAACATATGATATCGTTCTACATCTTTGCTTACTAAATCATACATAATATTCACAATAACTTTATTTAGCAAAATTATCATATTTTTAGAAGTTTGATAATTTTCATTTCTAGCATTTTTCAATTCATAATAAATATAGTTTAAAATTTCAAATAATTCTAACTGTATTTTATTCATATCTAATTTTTTATTTTCATTTACTAAATATGTTAAATTTTGATACATGCTTGACATGTATTCAAAAGATATTAACTCGTGTTGTGCATACGAATACAATAACATTTCATATATGCATGATGTTATTTCGTTAAATAGCAATATATTTTCTAAAGTATTTGGATGATAACATAAATTGTATAATTCTTCTCTTATATATTCAAAATATTTAAATCCTCTAAAGGTATAAAGAGAATGAATTGATTTATATGCTTGCTCCAAAGTATAATTCTTATCAATATTAGCATTGATATTATCAACTATTGCTTTATAAAAATCCACATATACTTTTAAATTATTTTTAAGTTCTGTTACAGAGTGATTGCATATTGATATTGTACATTTACTTTCTACTTCTTGAATCTCCTTCTTAACAATAATATCTAAATTGTAATCTTCATATTTATATAAATTATCTAAAATAGATTTTATATTATCTAAATTGTCAATAACTTCTTTGTCAGAACTATCATAAAAAATCTTAGCAACAGGTGTTCCTGTTCTTGTAGTATAGCCTTCGCTTTGTAAAAATATTATAATTTTTTTTCTAGCCATTTTAGTTTCGCTGTTTTCTTCACACACATCTTCTGTTTTTATATTTATTTGAGACATTATGCTTTTTAGATTATTCAAGTCCATTTTACTCAATTCTTTAATTAATAAGTTATCATCTGGCGGATATATATATTCTTTATTATACATATCTGTATTTTCATAATGATTATTCTCGAAGTATATCCCACATTCTGGAAAACTTTTATTTTTAGCAATGTTTTCAGCTGAATAAATATGCATGTTTAATGCTTCATTTATTATTTTTCTACTTTCTTCCTTTAATTTTTTCGTAAAATAAATACTATCTGAAAATAGTCTTAATGTTTTTATATACATAATACCAATCAATGTTGCATATGTTATTATTAATAGACAATAGTAAATAAAATTTTGTATATAAAATAATGATACAAAAGAAACTATTTGAAAAATAGTCATAGGAAATATGTGAGATTGATTCATGTAAACATTTGCTGTTAAAAAATCTTTACTATCAGAAATTTTTTGTGCAATAAAAATAGCTAATGGTATCATCAAAGTGGATAAAGCTAGATATATATCAAATGGTAACTCATCAATCTTTACATTACATCTTTTTGTTATAAAAAAAGAAATAGGTATTATGGTAGCTGTAATAATAAGATAAAAATATGATATATAAATAAAATTAGCATAGCTTGGCGTATTTATATTTTTTGCAATCTCTTTTATCTTATTAAATACATTTGAAACATATTTAGATATCTTACTTTTTAAATTCTTTATACTTTCCATAATTACCCCTATTTATTACTATCATCAATTTCTATTTGTTTTCCATCCTCTGTAATAATATACATATTTAATTCTTCTTCAGTTGGTAATTTTTCTAAAACTTCTTTAGGTAGCATTTTGGAAATCTCATAAGATGAAACTCCTATTGGAGCATTAGTACTTTTTAAAGACCATTCCACTGATAATCTATCTTTTCCTTTACAAAGCAATAACCCAATAGTTTGATTATCATATTCTTTTCTAATAGTTTCATCAACTGCCGTAACATAAAAACTAAGTTGTCCTGCAAATTCTGGTTTAAATTCTGTATTTTTTAATTCAACAACTATATAGCATCTTAATTCTAAATGATAAAATAATAAATCTATATAGTAATCCTGATTTTCTGTTGATATTTTATATTGACTCCCAACAAAGCTAAATCCTTTACCTAATTCAAGTAATACATTTTTTATCTTTTCTAGCATTGCATTTTCAATATCTTTTTCAATGTAATCATCTTTAATTCCTTCAAGTTCAAATATATATGGATCTTTCATTATATTTCTTGCAAGTTCACTTTGTGGTAAAGGCAATTTTTCATTAAAATTTGTTAGTTTTTCTGCTAATACTTGTCTTTCATAAACTCCAGAATCAATTTGGTGCTCTAAAACAGTATGAGACCAACCATTCTCAAAACATTTTTCAGCATACCACTTTCTGATTTCTAAATCCTTTACTTTATCTAGTAATAGCATATTATGAGACCATGGTAATTTTGCCAATGCCGTTGGCAAAATTGATAAATCTTTATATTCTTCATAAAATTTTTTCATTCTTGATAAATTTCTTTCAGAAAATCCATCCGTATTTGGAAACTCTAACCTAAGAGAAGTTGAAAAATTCTGAATAAATTTATTCCCATAACTAGCATTTTCACTAACAATCTTTCCTAATCTAAAATACAACATTATAAGTTCACTATTAGCATGTTGCATCACATTGTATCTTGTTGCTAATATGTCTTGCTTTGCCTGTAATATTAAATTTTTAAAGTCTTTTTCTAGCATAAATTTTTTCACTCACTTTCTTTTTTATCTAATAAAAAGTCTAATTAAATTGCTTTAAATGATACATTTTTCAATTTTGCCAACTCTATTGGCAAAATTGATAGTCCATTTAAAATTAATAATTATACAATAAAAATCTCCTCAAAATTTAATTATGTTTATTTTTTATATATTCTTTTGCACATTTTCTTATATCTTCCATCTTTTGTTTTGTATCATCATTTTTATACTCAATTCTATCTACAAGAATATCTATGTAATTATTTTCTTGCACATATTTTAAAGATATATCAAAATTCAGATCAAATATAAAAGCTATTACACAAACCCAATAGTCAATTATTGTTTTTCTATCTTCCAATTTTATACATTTGTGTTTCATAAAGTCTTCATATACTTTTGGACTTACCACCTCATCATTTATAGTTTCCTTATTATATATTTTTGGAAGCATATCTTCAAATTTTTCATCTTGTTTAACTCTGAAATTATCAATCTTATCTGCATCTCTTATTATTTTACAATGGAGTAATTCAATATCATTTAAGTCGTCTTCTATTTTTAATTTATTATGATTATATATTGCTTTACTAATTATATTATCATATTTTCTATCTTCTATAAATTTTGTTATTAAGTTCTCTTCAAACAATACTTTTACGCCAAATTCTGCATGTTCTATTTTTTTATCACTGAACTCATTAAATTCTTTTATTTGCTCAAATCTTCCTATATCATGCAACAATGCTATTATTTTTGCAAGTTCGATATTTTCTTTATCTAGTTCTAGTCCTGTTGCTATATACTCACTTTTTTTAACTACTTCGTACGTATGTCTTATCTTTAATTTAATACTGCCATTTTCTAAATCATAGTCTTTTAAGTATTCTTTGAAACTTTCCTGTGCTTTTTTAAAATCAATCATTTCATTACCTTTCTTTATTTATATATTATAGTATTTCTATTATATCCAATGGATATATTTTATTTTTTCTAAGCATCTCTAACGTTTTTATTATTAACTTTTCATCTCTTAAATCTTCGCAACCCATATTTTCTAATTCTTCTTTTGAAATCCATTTTACATCTAAAATTTCTTCTTTATTAAAAGATATTTTTTCTTCTAATAACTCTGTTGTAAAGGTTATTATCATAAATGTAGTGTTTTCTAATTCTCCACTCATTATTGGAAGCATATTTTTTAATCTAACTTTACATCCAGTTTCTTCAAATATTTCTCTAATAGCACCCTCAAATATTGTTTCTCCATCTTCTAAATGTCCTGCAGGGACATTCCATTTCCCATAACATTTCTTTTTTGCCTCTTTTACCATTAATATTTTGTTGTCTTTTTCAATAATTCCTCCTACAATAATTTTCATTGCAATTTTCCTCCTTAAATTTTATCTACATCTACTCCTAATTTTTTTAAATTTTCGTTAACTTTAGTCATATCCCTATACATCCCTTGTTTTAACTCAAGTCTGTAGTTTTCTTTTTCAATATTCAACATTTCATCTTCTAATTCCCTGTCAATATCATAAGGTACTTTTATAAACTGAAATGAAATATCTGATGAATATTCTTTACTTCCATATTCTCCTTCAATTATTAGATAATTAACTTTTGTAGTTTCTAACACGTTGCTATCTTTATTTTTATTCCTTATAACATCAAAAGAATTTCCTACACTTCCTACATTTATTATAGTTTTATTGTATATTTTGTCCATATATGGATGATGAATATGACCATATATTACAACATCTGCAATATCCTGAGATTGCGTATTTTCGCTTGGTAAAAACATTTTATATTTTGTTTCAATACTATCAACATTTAATAGTACTTTATTATTAACAGTAGGTGTTGCATGAAATAATCTTACTAAACTTCCACTCATATAAAGTTCATAGCAAAATGGTAAATTTAATAAATATTCTCTATCCTCTTTATCTATTAATGATTGATTCCATTTTATTCTTTTTTGCTCTTGCTCATTCATTTCATCAATATTCTTATGTTCTGTTGAAGAATGAACATCACAGTTCCCTTGTAATACTATTTCGCAGTTTGTTCTTATTAATGATATACATTCTTTAGAATGTACTCCTTTTGCTATTATGTCTCCTAAACATATAATTTTATCTACTTTTCTTTTTTCTATATCTTTTAGAGTTGCTTTTAATGCTTCTAAATTCCCATGTATATCTGAAATAATTGCTATTTTCATTATTTTATGACTTCCATTCTATTTTATTTTTTGTTTATTATTTTTTCTAAATTATAGTCTATTCCCAAAATATTCTCTTGCTCATCTACTTTTATATGCAAATTAAAATTGCGATTGTCATCTATTAATCCTTTTATAAGAAATTTATCTAATAATATTATATTCGACAATATTTTTTCTTTTTTCAATAATTTATCTATATCTATCCACTCTGATGTATTTTCCTCAAACTCCTGTGGTTCTCCTTCATATTCCTTAGAGATAAATGTGTCAAATATAAACATTCTATCTGGATATTCTATTGTCATAATTCCTTTATATTTTAAATTTTGTATTTCTATTCCTGTTTCTTCTTTCATTTCTCTTATTGCTGTTTGTTTTGGACTTTCTCCTTCCTCAATTTTGCCTCCAGGTATATCGTAATATCCTTCTTTTTTATTACCTTTTTTATATTTTGTTACCACTACTTCATTGTCTTTTATTAAATAGCATCGTACTGCCTTTCTTATTGGCTTGTCCATAATATTTCTCTCCAATCCTATATATATTCTGAATCTCTTATATTTTTAATTATATCAATTCTTCTTTTACATCTAACCAATTATTTACTCTTACTATCCCTTTAGCTTTAAGTTCGTTATCAGTTAATTTTTTATTTCTAAATTCTGTAAATAATAACTTTTTATCACAATTTTCTAAATTTGATACTCTATCATCAATTCCTATGTCATATTTTATTTTTGTTTTGTCTGTCATAAATATAAAATTATTTGTATCAATAAAAGGAAGCCAATAATGTAAATACTCAAATTTATTTTTTAAATTAGTAGCTGCATCAATTACATCTTCTTTCCAAATATAAGTTGTGGCAATATAAACATCATATTTTTCATTTAATTCTTTGATTACTTCTATACAATTAGGTAATGGCTCAATATAGTCTCCATTATTATTTTTATATAAATTTTTATATTTATATATTGTCTTAAATTCTTCCTCTTTTCCTTTTATTAAATCTTGTCTATATTGACTATGTAGTTTGTCAAAATCTACTTTTCCTAAAAATTCTATTAAATAATTTGAGAAATTCCCTACTACAATAACTTCATCCATATCAATCATAATAGTTTTTTTATCCATTCTTATTTTCCTCCGTTTTAAAACTTGCTATAAAAACGTCGCAAATTTCGTATTTTCCTTATTTATATCATAAAATCCGTATAAAAACAATTATTTCCAGAAATTAATATAAGAGAGATTGCCACTTTTATATATAACAACCTCTTTGTATTATTATCTGTTTAAATTCCTATCCTTTTTCTTTGTTTTAGTAATATTTTCTTGAGTTCTTGTCATTTTTGTTTCAATTTTTATAACTTCTTTAACTTTTGGTGTATCTTCTAAAATATAATTTGCTATTTTTAGATTATTTCTATACTTATTTAGCTTAGTAGTACATTCATCTCGCTTTGCTTTATATTCCTTTATTAAGTTTTCATCTGTGCAATTTCTTAGCTTATTTCTGTATTTTTGTCTTAAATTAGTAACATTTTCAATATCTTTTTCGGTTTGTGCAATATAGTTTTTTACATCATCTACTGTTTTTATTTTTTCTGTTACAATAAGTCTAATTTCATTAGAATATCGTTGCATTTTTCTAACTTCTTGCTTCATTTCTGGAGATAATGGTTTGTAATTTTCTCGTTTTGGTATTAATCCTAATAAATGAAATAGTAATATAAAAAGTACATCAATTCCGTTCATTTTACTAATATCTTTTAAATTTCCTTTATATTTATAAACTTTATATTTTGTATAATTCTTTTTTGGTTTCATCAATTTATAATATTCATCTTGCACATAACATGGATTTTGAAAAACTCTTTCTGCAATATTTTTCGGCAAATACTTTTCTCCTAACTGATACATTCTTACTGCTTTTTTATCATTTGTTGAACGAATTGTAGGATATTTTCGATTATCATCATCGTTTATTATATAGCCTTTTTTATACATTAGCTTTTTAAATTGTGAATAAGTTACACATATTTCCATAGCTTCATCCATAGCTTGTCTCATTAGATTATATTTCGTTGGCTCACCTCGTTTTTCTGCAAAGTATATATTTCTTTGTGCTTTTCCTTTTGGCTTTTCAATAACTGTTAGTCCATATTCTCTACATAATTCATCAGATAACTCTCTAAAATGATAATATGCTCCTTTATTACAATTAAACTTTTTCCCTGTAAACATATTAACTGAATTTACAACAAAATGATTATGATATGTGCCTGTATTAAAGTTTGTTGCAACTATTACTTGATGCTCACTCCACATTTTTTCTGCCAGTTCTACTCCTATTTTATGTGCCAATTCTGGTGAAACTTCTCCAGTTTTGAAGCTTTGATATGCATGATAGGCAATATTTCCCGTGCATTTATCAAATCTATTCTGTAGTGATGTCATTTCTTCATAGGCTGTTTCTTTATTACAATTTACTCCAGTTACATACATAGTCTTTTCATTTTTATCAATAGTTTTCTCATCATTTTCTGCATATTTTAGTACCTGTTTCAAATCAGAGAATATTGTTTTTTCTGGATTCTTTGCATAATTTACTACACGAGAAAGACTATCTTTAATTGCCCATATTTTCGTTGTTGCCATTGTCATCACCATCTTTTTTGTGATTGTAAATGTCTAAAAAATCACTTTGCATTTTTGCTATTTTCTCTTTTATTTCTTCATTACTCATATAAGGAAATTCATTTTTTAGTTCAACAATTCCTGCATAAATTTTACGAAGTTCTTCATCTGGTATTTCATAAATTTTTTGTTGTAATCCAACTTTTCTTAAATAAGACGATAATTTCAAGTTAGCCTTTTGGGCATTTTTCTGTAATTTTTTCTTTTCATTTTCACTTACTCTAACATTAATTCCTATTGTTCTATTTCTCATATTTTTCCACATCCTTTTTCAAAAATTTTAGTTCATTTTTTATAAAAAGTCTTTTCATTTTGCTTTTAATTATTCTAATTTTAAGATAGGGGTTATAGGGGACAAAGTCCCCTTTCATCGTAAGATGTCGGATTTGTGGCAATACAAATCCTATGCTCGCTACACTTATAGACATCAAATTTGTATATACATTTAGTTCTGTAGTTATATTATCAATTTCTTATACATAAATTAATTCCTTTAATACAATTTCTTCTGCTTCATTTTTAAAATTGTTCATCATTCCTACCCAATATAATTGATTAGTATTTTTCATTTCTTCTGTTAAATTATTTTCCTTTTTTAATTGTTCGACTATAATATTAACTTTTTCTTCTGCTGTTTCTTGTATTTCTTTTAAATGATTATTTAATGTTCCGTTCATAAACATTATTGTATATTCTGCTTTCTTATTTTCTTTTAAAAATTTTAGTCTTAATCTTCCATATTTATTTAGTATAATCTTTTCTTCTTTCTCTAAAACTAAATTAGGCATATAATAATCTCCTACTTTTGTATATTCAATTCCATATTTATTATCAATATTGTTTTCTTTTAATTCTTTATTTTCCATAATTTCAATTCCTCCATTTTTACTAAATTTTTTAACTAACTTTTTCTCGTTCTATGACTCTAATTGCTCCAACAATTCTATTTACTTTTTTCTGCGGGAACTTTTTATCATCTGTAACTAGTTCAACTAATTTAAAAAGCTTTTCTCCATTTTCATTTATTTCATCTATCGTAAGATATTTTTTCTGATAACCTTTCTTTGGTTCATCTAATCTTGCAATCTCGTAATAAGATACTTCATAATATTCATTTAATTTATTGATATAGTCTTGTAATTCTTGCTTGTCCATCATAATTGTTGTTCTAACATCTTTACCTTTTTCATCTGCAATAGTCATATCAAACATTCCGTTTTGCATTAATTTATATACTGCTTCTATAAATGTTTTTCTTAATTTCATATTAACTAATTTGTAGTTTCCTTTTTTATCTTTTTCAATAGTAATACTTTCCAAAAACTTTGATATAAATTCTTGTTTTTCTTCTTTGCTTTTGTTGTTCCATTCTGTTATCAGCATATCGTAAAATTTATTAGAACGAATTAACTTTTCTTTTTCCACATCTCTATCAGCCATTAAGCGTTGTGGAGAAAAAGTTTGCTTATTTAAGTCAATGGCTTCAATGCATTTTTGTTCAAGCAGACTTAGCTTTTCATCAACTTCTTTATATTCTTTTGAAAATTCCTCTACATCAACAATTTCTTTTAAATATGCTTCTTTTATTCTGTTCTTTCTACTTTGTAATGATGATATTTCTTTATCTAGTTTGGCTGTATTTCGTTCTTTCTTATCAGCTAAAACAGGATAAAAGTATTTCTTTACTGTCATATCATATTCAATTAAGTCCATTATCATTGGCATTACCTCTTCTTCAATTAAATCTTCACGAAGATAAATTTTACAATCTGTACAATGGTAATACATATATTTCTTCTTTTTACCACCAGTTCCTTTACATTGCATTATTTTGCCACATTTTGGACATATCATCTTCTGCATAAATATATAAACTCTATCTCTACAATATGCTCTTTGATTTTTCTCTTTTTGAATTTGAACATCTTCAAACATTGCTCTTGTTATTATTGGTTCTACAACATTAGGATATATTACAGGCTCTTTTCCTTGTTCTTTTGCGACTCTTTTAAATTTTTCGTAATCTCCTACATAAATTCTATTATTGATTATTTTTTCAATTTTAGAATCTTTCCATTTCTTTGGACTTAAAACCTTTTCTTCGTTTAGAATATTAGCTATTGTCTGATAACTTTTCCCCTCAAGATACAGATTAAATATTCTAACAATTATATCTTTTGTAGTTTCATCAATTCTCACTTTCTTTGTTTCATCTCTTTTGTAACCTAGTGGGCAAGTTCCGTGGAATATGTCCACATTTTATAGCACCTGTTAGACCGAATTTTGTTCTTTCGCTTACTATTTCAATTTCTAATTGTGATAAAACAGTTAGCATACGGACAAAAAATCTACCGATTAGCCGTGCTGGTGTTTACATCATCACGGTCGCAAACAAGATAACAATGATGTGTTTCTAAATCTGATATTAAAACCTCTAAATCTCTTACAGACCTTGTAACTCTATCTAGTTTATATGCAATAATATAATTAATTTTACCTGCTCGCATATCTTCTAGCATTTGCTGAAAAGCTGGTCTGTGTTCCATATCTTTTGCGGATATTCCTGCGTCCTTATAAACTTTGTAAATTTTATAATCTTTATATTCACAAAGTTGTTTTAGCTTTTCCTCCTGTTCTCCTAAACTAAATCCTTCCCTTGCCTGATCTTCTGTACTTACACGAATATAAATTCCTGCGACTTTTCTTTCTTCATTCATTACAACATTACCTCCTTCTTTTAATGAATATAGAAAGACACTAAAAAAAGTGCCACATAGCATATCGGCTTAGCTATTGACACTTTAAAGTTTTTATTTATTGTTTTAACTATCTCTATTTTTTCTTTTAAATATAATTAATAAATCAATATAGTACAATTTTTTAAAAACTCTAAAATATCAACATTTTGACTTGCTATGTTATGTATTCATTAAATTTTGATAGTGGATATTTATTTTCCAAACTATCTATGTAAAAGTAATCTTGCTCATTAAAGAATAAGTACAGCTTATCTTTAATAATTACTCTGTGTGGCTCTACATACGCTAAATTGGTATGTTCCACAATTCTTAAGGTACCATTGATAATTTCTGGTTTAACCTTTTTCATTTTGCAAGTTCATTCAATTTTAGAGAGTAATTCTTTACTCATATTGATTTCTTTTTTAATTATATGTAACATAATACCACAAAAACCTCCTTTTTTCAATATTTTGGGTCAAAAAAAGACCGTTTCTTTTGAAACGGTTTAAGATTTTTGTGTTCATCAAAATTTTTGTTGTCTTGGAATTAAGTTATATCAAGACTTTCAAAAAGTTCGACGAAAACTTGTCTTGGTGCGGATGAAGGGACTCGAACCCCCACACCGTTGGTACTGGTTCCTAAGACCAGCGCGTCTACCAGTTCCGCCACATCCGCAAGTGTTTACTACTTATTAACACTTATTAATATTAGCACATTCTAATTGATTTTGTCAATACCTATTATAAATATTTTTTATTTTGGGCGATTTATATCGCCCTTTATTTTTAACACATTAATATTTGCTCGCTGATGGCTGTTATTTCTATTATTTTAATAGGTCTAATATTTGTTGTTTTGTTTGTACTCCTACAGTTGTCCCTATTACTTTGCCTTCTTTTATAGCTACAAAAGTTGGTATACTCATTATATTGAATTTTCTTGCTAGTTCTAATTCATCATCTACATTTACTTTACATACTTTTAATGTTTCCTGTGTTTCATTTGCAATTTCATCAATTACTGGACTCATCATTTTACATGGTCCACACCAACTTGCCCAAAAGTCTATTAACACCGGCATTGGGGAATTATTTACCTCTTTTTCAAAATTTTCTTTGTTTAATTCAATTACTAACATTTTTGTCCTCCTTTTTAATTATTTCTAAACCTACCTTAGCACCTTCATATACAGCTTTACTTATTTGAAGTATGCCACCTGTACAATCACCACAAGCATATAGGCCTCTTACTGATGTCTCCATATTTTCGTTTATTTTTATATTATTACCCTCTACTAACGCTCCTATTCTTTTTGCTAAATCTGTACTAGTGGCAATTCCTTCTGCTACAAATACACCATCTATTTTTATCGTCTTTCCATTTGCAAATTCAATTTCTTCTAATATATCTTTGCCTTTAACTTCTTTTACACTGTCTTTTATTGTTTCCACATCTATGTTTCTGTTTTGTACCATACTTTTTCCATTTGTTATTATTCTAACAGATTTAGCAATTGGTTTTAATATTTCCGCTTCATGAACTGCATAATTTCCATCTCCTATAACTGCAACATCTTTACCCCTAAAGAAAAATGCGTCACACACTGCACAATAACTTATGCCTTTTCCCTCATATTCTTTTATTCCTTTTATTGTAGATTCTTTTCTGTTTATTCCTGTTGCTAAAATTACATTTGTCGCATCATATTCTGCATTTATTGTTGTAACTTTAAAATTTTTTTCATTACTTATTTGTACTACTTCGTCTTCTATTATTTCTACACCTATTCTTTTTGCCTGTTCTATTCCTATTTTATATAATTCTTTTCCAGATATTTCTTCCACAAGTCCATAGTAGTTCTGTATCTTATGTGCTTTTTCTAGTGAGCTACTTCCTTTTGATATTATCAGTGTTTTTAAACCACCTCTTTGAGTATATAATGCAGCCGAAATTCCTGCAGGTCCACTCCCTATTATTATTACATCATACATAAATATCATTCCTTTGCATATTAAGAAATTTATAATTTTTATTTTTCCCCAATAGTATTTATTTTAAACAATTTAAATATTTCTACTATAACTATTGGCATTAGTACTAATATTACAATTTCTACTATGTTTCCTATTGGTAATACTGGTATACTAAATATGCTTCTTAAACTTGGTATTAATAGTATAACAAACATTAACGCTGATGATGTCAATATTGCTAAAATTAATTTAGAATTGTTGAATATATTTGTTTTAAATATTGATTTTTTATTATTTCTAATATTAAATACATGAGTTAATTCAGACAATGCTAAAACAATAAATGCCATTGTTTGTCCGATTTCCACTCTTACCTCTTGTTCTGTTAGTCCTTCTATTATTGGCACATCTTTTGTACCTAACCCTATTATAAATGCAGCAAGTGTTAATAGTCCAATCATTACACCTTGATATATTATTCTCCAAGACATACCATTTGTAAATATACCCTTTTTAGGTTTTATTGGTTTCCTTTCCATAACATCTTTTTCAGCTGGATCCACAGCTAACGCTAATGCTGGTAAAGAATCTGTCACTAGATTTATCCATAATATATGTATTGGTAATAGTGGCTCTATTAGGTGTATATCAATTCCGAATATTTTGCTCAATAATGGAGTTATCAATATTGCTACAAACAGAACTATTATCTCTCCAACATTGCTTGATAATAAAAATTGTATTGCTTTTAATATATTATCATATATTCTTCTACCTTCTTCTACCGCTGAAACTATTGTAGCAAAATTATCATCTGTTAGTATAACATCTGCTGCTTCTTTCGCCACATCTGTACCAACTATTCCCATAGCGCAACCTATATCTGCTGTTTTTAGTGCTGGTGCATCATTAACGCCATCTCCCGTCATAGCCACTATTTCTCCATTTGCCTGCCATGCTTTTACAATTCTTACCTTATGTTCTGGAGATACTCTTGCATATACACTATATTTTCTAATATTTTTTGTTAACTCCTCATCTGTCATTTCTTCTAATTCACTGCCTGTTAATGCTTCACTCTCATTTTCTAATATCCCTAAAGCTTTTGCTATTGCAATTGCTGTTATTTTATGGTCTCCTGTTATCATAACTGTTTTTATTCCCGCTGTTTTACATTTATGTACTGCAAGTTTTACTTCTTCTCTTGGAGGATCTATCATTCCAACCATACCTATATATATTAAGTCATTTTCCAAGCTTGCCATGTCTTCTTCTGTTGGCTCATGATTTAATTCTTTGTATCCCATTGCTAAAACCCTTAAAGCATTTTTAGCCATTTCTTCATTATTTTCTGATATTGTTTTTTTGTATTCTTCTAAATTTGTTTTAATCTCATCATTTAATATATATTTTGTACATCTGTTTAATAATTCATCTACTCCACCCTTAGTACAAACAACATACTTTTCTCCAACTTTATTTACTGTTGTCATCAATTTTCTATCTGAATCAAATGGAATCTCTTTTAATCTAGGCATTTGTTCAAACAATGAAGGTTCAAAATCCAATTTAAATCCCATATCAACTAGCGCTGTTTCTGTTGGATCTCCTGTAAGCTGATTATCTGTGCTTATTTTTGTATCATTACATAACATACTAGTATGCACTAATCTTTCTAATGTTTCGTCCTCTTGTTTCAAATCAATTTTATTTATGTCTAATAATTTATTATTATAAAATATTCTTTGTACTGTCATTTTGTTTTGAGTTAATGTACCTGTTTTATCGGAACATATTACAGTTGCACTTCCTAAAGTTTCTACTGCTGGTAATTTTTTAACAATAGCATGCTTTTTAACCATCCTTTGTACTCCTATAGCCAACACAATTGTTGAAACAGCTGCTAATCCTTCTGGTATTGCAGCTACTGCTAAACTTACTGCTGTCATAAACATATCTAAAGGATTTTTTCCATATAGTAATCCTATTACAAATATTACTGCACATATCACAAGCGCTCCTATGCCCAATGTTTTGCCCAGTTTATTCAATTTTTCTTGTAAAGGTGTTTCTGTTTCATCTGTGCTATTTATAATATTAGCAATTTTACCAACTTCTGTATTCATTCCTGTTTCAACAACAATGCCTTTTCCCCTTCCATACGTTATTAAGGAAGAGGAAAATAACATATTTGTTCTATCACCTATTCCAATTTTTTCATCTGATATGGCTTCAGTATTTTTTTCAACTGGAACCGATTCTCCTGTTAATGACGCTTCTTGAGCTTTTAAATTTGTTGCTTCTATTATTCTCAAGTCTGCTGGTACATAATCTCCTGTTTCTATAATTACTATATCACCTGGCACTAATTCTTTAGATGGCATTACAACTAATTTACCATCACGAATTACTTTTGCAACATGTGAACTCAATTTTTGTAAAGCCTCTAAAGACTTTTCTGCTTTACTTTCTTGCGCTACTCCTATTATTGCATTTATAATAACTACAATTAATATAATTATTGAATCTGTTATACCCTCATTTTGTAGATATCCTATTACACCTGACACTATTGCTGCTATAATTAGAATAATAATCATAAAATCTTTAAATTGCTCTAAAAATTTTACCAATATAGTCTTTTTCTTTTTTGCTTTTAATTCGTTAAAACCATACTTTTTTCTTCTTTCTTCAATTTCTTCTGATTTTAATCCTTCATTTGCATTTGTTGTTAAGCTTTCTAATGTTTCTGTTACTGTTTTGTTAAACCAATTTTCTTTCATATTATAATTCTCTCCTTTGCTAAATACTATCATATTTATTTGAATTTTGGTATATATAATTAAAAAACTTTTAAAGAAATTTATAAAACTTCTTTAAAAGTCTTGCTTACCTAAAAGGTTACTAACCAGATAAAATCGGATGTTGATTAGTAGTTTATAAGCTACTCCCTTTTAATATATTTTAAGAAACTGTTTTTTCGTTTGAAACCTCGTTAATTTTTATGCTTCTAACGTGTTCTATTTTATCCCATGTTGTGTCTCTCTTAAATAAACATTTAAAGTTTATTAGTAACCAAGAGCCTAAAAATAACGGATAACATACTAATCCTCTTAGCATTGGTTTTATAGGTCTTTTATCCAATAGCATAATTAACATTGCTGTTCCTATTGGTAATAAAAATGTTGAAACCAAATATCTTACACAGTTCATAAATAGGTCAAGTCCACTCATTCCATTGCCAGCATAAATTAAAAAGTTTAATGCTAGTAATATCAATGTTAATATAAACATTGGTATACTTCCTATTATATACAATAAACCATCTAAATTCATTAATGTCTTGTTCTCTTTTGTAGCAATAGCTAATGGCTTAGTATATTCTTTTATACATTGTATATGCCCTACTGTCCATCTTGTTCTTTGCTTCCAAGATTGTTTAAATCCTAATGGTTGCTCATCATACACTTTGGCATCCACTGCCCAACCTAACCTTTTTCCTTTTATTATTCTTTTCAATGAAAACTCTATGTCCTCTGTAAGTGTCTTTGTAACCCAACCTTCTGGTTTAATCACATCAAATCTTACCATAAATCCTGTACCATTTATTAATGGCGATAATCCTAAGTTATATCTTGCCAAATGATACATTCTGTTCATTGTCCAATAGAATATTGCATATCCTGCTGTAATCCAGTTATCTGTAGGATTTTTAATATCTCTATATCCTTGAACAACATCTTCTCCTTGGCACAGTTTTTTATTCATATTTTTCAAGAAATTTACATCAACTATATTGTCCGCATCAAATATGCAAAATGCATCATAATTTGCATCTTCTTCTATTTTTTGCTTCAAAAACCAATTTAACGCAAATCCTTTTGTTTTTTTAGTTTCATCAAATCTTTGGTATACAATAGCACCGGCCTGTTTCGCTACCTCTGCAGTTTTATCTGTACAGTTATCTGCAATTACATAAATGTCATATAGTTCTTTTGGATAATCTTGTTTTTTCAAACTTTCTATTAAATCTGCAACAACTGCTTCTTCGTTATGTGCAGGTATAATTGCCATGAATTTATGATTTTTATTAATTATAAATGGTTTATCTTTTAATTTAATTAACGAACAAATACTAATTGCCATTTGATAAATCCAAAATATTGTTATTATCCAAACCAATGCTTGTTGTAAAATATATAAGTATTCCATTTTTTTCTCCTTTTTGCTTTTTTATTTTACTTTTTTTATTTTACTTTTTTCATTATACTATTCTCTTTTTATTTTTGCAACCATATTTTATAATATTGATAATTTCTAATATAATATTTTTATTCAGCATCTTCTTTATGATTTACTTCTAAGTCTTTCATACTTAAATTAATTCTGCCTTGATTATCTATTTCTGTTACTTTTACTGTTACTTCGTCTCCAACATTTAATACATCTTCTACCTTTTCCACTCTTTTACTAGATATTTTTGATATATGAAGTAATCCTTCTTTTCCTCCTCCAATATCCACAAATGCACCAAAGTTCATTATTCTTGTAACTGTTCCATCATATATTTCGCCAACTTCTATTTCTCTTGCTATGTCCATTATCATTTTCATAGCTTTTTTTCCACTGTCTGTGTCTGTAGAATATATGCAAACTTTTCCATCATCTGATATGTCTATTTTTACGCCTGTTGCATCTATAATTTTGTTAATCATTTTTCCACCAGGTCCTATAACATCTTTTATTTTGTCTGTGCTTATTGTCGCTGTCAAAATTCTTGGTGCGTATTTAGATATTTCATCTCTTGGTTTTTCTATTACCGGTGCCATAATTTCGTCTAATATATAATCTCTTGCGATTTTTGTTCTTTCAAATGCTTGCTCTATTATATCATATGTTAATCCATCAATTTTAATGTCAACTTGTATCGCAGTAATTCCATCTTTTGTTCCACCAACCTTAAAGTCCATATCTCCAAAGAAATCTTCTATTCCTTGTATGTCTGTAAGCATTATATATCTTTCTGGATTATTTTTGTCTGTAACAAGTCCTGTTGAAATTCCAGCTACTGGTTTTCTAATTGGTACTCCTGCGTCCATCAAAGCTAGCGTGCTTCCACATATGCTTGCTTGTGACGTTGAACCATTTGAAGATAAAACTTCTGAAACAACTCTTATTGAATATGGAAATTCATCTTCTGAAGGGATTACCGGAACTAGTGCTTTTTCTGCCAACGCTCCATGTCCAATTTCTCTTCTTCCTGGTCCTCTTGAAGGTCTAGCCTCTCCTACACTGTATGATGGGAAATTGTATTGATGCATATATCTTTTTGAATCCTCTTCATCTAATCCATCTAGTATTTGTTCTTCGCTTTTCATTCCTAATGTTACAATTGACATTACCTGTGTTTGACCTCTTGTAAATATTGCACTACCATGAACTCTAGGCAATACACCTACTTCACAAGAAAGAGGTCTAATTTCATCTATTTTTCTTCCATCTGGGCGTTTATGTTCTTCTAAAATCATTTCTCTTACACATGCTTTTTCTAAATCATGTATGCTTTCTGCTATGTCTGTTTGCTTTTCTTGTGCAAATTCTTCTCCATTTTTTTCTATAAAATAATTTAGTATATCTTCTGAAATTTTCTCTATATTTGCATCTCTTACCTCTTTGTTTTGAGCTTGTACGTCTTGATACATTCTTTGTTTAAAGTTTAATTCTATTTCATTATATATTTCTTTATCAACTGCAAATGATTTATATTCAAATTTTGGTTTTCCTATTTCTGATTTCATTTGCGAAATAAAGTTGCATATCTTTTTTATTTCTTCATGAGCTTGTTTTATAGCTTCTAACATTGTTTCATTTGGTATTTCATCTGCGCCAGCTTCTATCATTGTTATTTTTTCTAATGTACCAGCAACTGTTAAATTTAGTCTACTATTTTCTCTTTGTGCAAGTGTTGGATTTATTACAATTTGATTATCTACATATCCAACATTTACTGCTGCTGTAGGTCCTCCAAATGGTATATCTGATATTGTAAGTGCTGCTGAAGCCCCTATCATTGCACATACTTCTGGACTGTTGTCTGGTTCAACTGAAAGTACAGTTGCTACAACACATACGTCATTTCTAAAATCCTTTGGAAATAGTGGTCTTAATGGTCTATCTATTGCTCTTGATGTCAATATAGCTTTGTCTGTTGGTTTTCCTTCTCTTTTTGTAAAACTTCCTGGTATTTTTCCAACTGCATATAATTTTTCTTCATAATCAACTGATAATGGAAAGAAATCCACACCCTCTTTTGGTTCTTTGGCAGCAGTAACATTTACCATTACAACTGTATCTCCATACCTTACCATTACACTTCCATTTGCAAGTTCTGCAATTCTTCCTGTCTCTATAGTTAACTTTCTTCCTGCCAATTCTGTTTCATAAGTTTTAATCATAATTATTTCTCCTTTTATTATATTTTTATATAAACAATATTTGGCATTAGTTGTAACCTCTACAATTTATTATAGCTTGACTTTAGTAAATTGTACAAGCTACCTTCTAACTTCAAATATTGTATTTATATTATTATTTTTTTATTTTAGTTTTTTA